>OBJA01000775.1_pt1 | contig 26015 bp, 27 predicted proteins | sample 1519751 | NCBI WGS metagenome assembly OBJA01 (sample SAMEA3881238, study PRJEB22517) | soil metagenome | biome: lake sediment; feature: soda lake sediment; material: sediment, water from around vicinity | place: India | collected 2013-12-23 | depth 3 m
CCGTGGCAAGGGCGTGCAGCTCGTCCTCCCAGGGTGCCAGCGGCGTGCCGGACAGTGCGCTCCAGCCGGGCAGGCCGGTGCTCATTTGAAGGCGACGAAGGAGGCGAAGTTGAAACAGCGGTACCAGCACTCGCTGCGCGCGAAGCCGGCCCAGCGCAGGCGCTCCTCGTGCTGCTCGCGGGTATCGGGGATGAGCACGTTCTCCAGCGCCGTGCGCTTCTGGCTGATCTCCAGGGCCGAGTAGCCGTTGGCGCGCTTGAAGGCGAGGTGCATTTCCGTGTTGAAATCCTGTTCCCGTTCGTTGGCGAACATGATCTTCTCCGACAGGACCAGCACGCCGCCCGGGCGCAGGCCGGCGTGGATGCGCTGCAGCAGCGGCAGGCGTTCGGCGGGGTCGATGAACTGCAGGGTGAAATTCAGCACCACCACCGAGGCGTCCTCTATGGCCACCTCGCGTACATCGGCGCAGCGCAGTTCCACGGGTGCCACGCCGGGTGCGCCTTCCAGGTGGGTGCGGGCCTGCTCCAGCATGGCAGGCGCATTGTCCACGGCGACGATGTGGCAATCGGCGTGGGGGATGCGCCGGCGCATGGACAGGCTGGCCGCCCCCAGCGAGCAGCCCAGGTCATAGCAGCGGCTGCCCGCTTGCGCATACTGCTCCGCCAGCAGGCCGGTGAGGGCGATGATCTCGCCATAGCCGGGCACCGAGCGGCGGATCATGTCGGGAAACACCGCCGCCACGGAGGCATCGAAGGCGAAATCGACGATGTGCTCGTGGGGGTGAGCATAGAGCGTATCGGGTGTTTTCATACGCGGATACAATCAGCCACGGAAGCACACGGAAAAACACGGCATGGAGAGGCAAACCGTTGATGGTTGTCAGTGATCATCATTCCGGCAAGCGCCGGAATGATGGATACATCAGACCATCTTCGCTGTATATGTAATCGTTCCGTGCCATTCCGTGTGGTTCCGTGGCCATGGTTTTTCATGATGTTCATTCCTGGCAGAAGTCTTTCACCATGCGGACATGGGCGATGTGGCCGAACAGGGTATGGGTCGCGCCGAGGCTGCGGTAGCCCTGCTTGGCGTAGAAGCGCTCGGCCGGCTTGCGGGCGTCGAGGACGATACGCCGGGCGCCGGCGGCGCGCGCCTGTTGTTCCAGGGTTGCCAGGATGCGCCGCCCGATGCCCTGGCCACGGCAATCCTCGTCGACGGCCATGAAGCGCACCTGGGCCTCCTCGGGGGTGTTGAAATGCAGGCGGCCCACGCCGATCACATTGCCATCGTCCGCGCTCACCATCAGGTGTACCGCCCCGGTTTCCCGTTCATCCCGCTCGCTGCCCCGTGGCTGGCTCCAGGGCCCGCGCAGCAGGCGATGGCGGAAGGCGTAGTAGCGTTCGAACTCTTCCGGCGTGTGGGGGGCACGGATGTCCATGGCGTCCGCCTCAGGCGAACACCACCCAGGTGGTGGCGATGTACTTCACGCCCTGCTGCAGGGTCACCCCACGGTGTTCGTGGGTCCAGAAGGGCGGGAACAGCAGCAGCTTGCCCCGTTCCGGACTGACCTTCACGTCCTGGAACAGGAACTCGGTCTCGCCGCCGGGGCCCGGCACGTCGTTGAGGTACCAGACCGCCACCAGCTGGCGCGCGGCGAAATCATGGCTGCCGCCGTCGATGTGCCAGTGGTAGTGCTCGCCCGGCAGGGTACGCTGGATGGCGTAGCCATTGTCCTTGAAGGGGCCCTTGAAGTAGGGAAAGGTCTCGCGGAATTCCTTCAGCGCCAGGCCCAGGGAACGGAACAGGTTGTTGTCCACGTCCTTCCAGTGTTCCTTGCCGCTGACCACCAGGTCGGTGGATTTCTTGATGCTGCGGTCCTCGGTGGCCAGCTGCCCGATACGGCCCAGGTACTGTTCGTCATGGGCGGCCTCGAAGCGTTCGATCATGTTGTCGCACAGGAAACCGGGCAGGGCGTCGGGCTTCTCGAAGATGAAGCTGTTCGGCTTGAGCTCGCGGATGGTGGCGAGCGGTGGGCCCTCGGGATTGGGTCGGGACATGATGATCGGCTCTGGCATGGTGAGGTCGTGAGGTGGCACCCGTAGGAGCGGCCTTGCCCGCGAACGGGCGTACCACCCATGTTCGCGGGCAGAGCCCGCTCCTACATTGGATTTCCTGCCGATCCCATGCCTTGCACGGGTTCTTGTAGGAGCGGCCTTTGGCCGCGAAGGGATGTGCCACGAACATTCGCGGGCACAGCCCGCCCATACGGGGGGATCGGGGTGCGTCTGGAATTCTCTTACAGGTGATGACGGTCGATCAAGGCTTCCATGTGGGGTGCGGCCTGCTGGCCGTGACGCCGGTGCAGTTCCAGGAGGCCCTCGGCCAGGCCCATCCAGTGACTGCGCGCGGTGGCGACGAGTTTCTGCAGGGCGTCGAGTCGGCCGGAATTGCGCCAGTCCTCGTAGGCCGCACGCAGGCTGGGGAAGATCTCCTGGCGCATGCCGTTGAGGTTGGCCATGTAGAAGTGCAGGGAGCCGGCCTGGCGGCGCTCCAGCAGGGCCGGCAGGGTGGAGAGGGCATCGGCCAGGTGGTCGCGCACGGCGCGTGCCATGATCTCGGAGCGGGAGCGGGACAGGTTGGACAGCATGTCCTGCCACTGGCTGCCGAGCTGCCGGCCGGCCATGACCTCGCCCAGCTCGTGCAGCACCACCACGTCCACCTCATTGTCGGTCATCTGGTCCAGGGCCCGCTCAAGGTCGTGGTCGAAATCGTAGCTGGCGATGGCCCGGCCCATGGGGTTGTCGTTCTTGTGCCAGCGCCATTCCTCCAGCTTCTCCCACAACATACGGCGGAAGGATTCCCGTCGCACGTAAATGGTGTTGCCCTGGCTCATGGCCGGCGGCGCGGTTAGATCGCGGGCATGCTCGCGGCCGGAGATGAGGATGTGGAAGCCGTCCTGCGACTCGACCCGTTCCAGGTCGGCGAGGAAGAAATGGGGCCGGCTGTTGTGGCCCAGACCGCCGCTGTAGACCAGGCCGTGGTCGAGCAACAGGGCATTGACCCGGTCCGATTCGAAGGGGGGCAGTCGTTGCCGGTCGATGACCAGGTCCTGGTAGGGACGGTCCTCCAGACCCTCCCACAGGGCCTCCCGCGTCATCAGCCACTCGCCGACCTCCGCACCGGGGATGGAGGCGCCATAGGGATAGCCCTGTTCCCAGCGGAAGTACTCGCGCATCTTGAGCAGGTACACGCACATGGTGTAATCGCTGGCGTGACGCGCATCGGCGATATGGCAGTTGTTCTGCACCGTTTCTCGCAGGGACTGGAAGCTTGCATCCATGGGGGATCACCACTGGCCCGAAAAACAATAGTTGGAAGCCGGTCAATACCTGAGTAGAATACTCGGTTATGAAATCCTAGCACGAGCCGGGGCGCTGCCGCCAGCCGCTCCGCCCGTGCCCTGAACCCGCTTTATCGGGTATCCTCCCGACCCGCTGAATTGCTAGGAGTGAACAAGGTGGCCATCCGTGTAAAGAGCCGTTGGGCGAACAAAGACCGCAAACACAGCGCCGCGGAGGCGGCCAGCGCCCTGGCCTTCATCGCCTGGCGCATCGCCGGCAACCTGGTGCTGAACCTGGAAAACGAGGGCTTCCAGACCGATACCAACGTGCAGCGCCTGCGCGTCATGGCCGAGGCCCTGAGCTTCCTGGTGCACATCACCGACCGCGCGGTGGCGGATACCATGAGCCCGGAGCAGCGCCAGGCCTTCATCACCGCCTATGCCCTCAAGCTGGCGGACTACATGCAGGAGAATATGGACGACCTGGCCGGTGCCGACAAGGATTACCGCAAGGTCTTCATTGATGTACTCAACGAGCGCATGGCCGATTACGCGGATTTCAGCTACAGCGACGGCGAGCCAGGCTATGCCTTCAAGCGCTACCTGGGCGAGAAGGTGACCGATTCCATGGGGCCGAAGGACCGCAAGTGGATCAGCGATCAGGTCATGGAGATCGAGGTGCCGGAGATGCTCAAGTCCCTGCGCAAGGGGCTCGGGGACCTGGCCGACCCGGAGAAGATCGACTGGGAGGGATGAAACCAACCACTGTATTCACCGGAAAAACTGCGTTCACCGCAAAGGCGCAAAGGACGCAGAGAAAAGCCTGAGAAACCACTGGTCAAATCCATACCCGTCATTCCCGCGAAGGCGGGAATCCATAAATTCAAACACCTGGATGCCCGCCTTCGCGGGCATGACGGTTTGATCGGGGTTTATCTAACCTGATGTTGCGGAGGAACATTCGCTGGAATTATGAATACCCGGGCCCAGGGAAACTGAACCCTTGATTGCTCTGTGCCCTTTGCGCCTTTGCGGTGAATATGAATGGGTTTTGCAATAAAAAAGCGGGCACAAGGCCCGCTTTTTCATGACGCAACGTGCAGGTGAATTTACTTCTTCACCCAGGCGCTGAAGTCGCCCAGCTCACGATCCTTGCCCATTTCGTAACCGGCCTCGTAGGCTTCGGTCAGGCGCTGTTCCTCGCGCGGGGGGTTCTTCACATAGGCGCTCTGCCAGCCTTCGATGAAGTCCGGGTCCACCCCGGCCTGTTCCATCTTGGTGGTCGCGTCGTAGTATTGCTGGTTCATAGTGCTCTCCTTCGTAGGATGATTCGCTGTAAACCGTATGGCCCGCGAACCGCGCGCCAATGGATTCCATGGGGATCGCCCGCCAGGCGGGTGACCCGAATTCCACCGTCCCCGGGACGGTAGCCCCGGTGCCAGGTAAGGCCGCAAGGGGCTGTAACCGGCGGGAGTATACAAGCCCCTGCCGGGAGCCAGTATATCCCCATGGTGGGGGTGCAGTGGCCGGGGCGAAAACCACGGATTATGCCAGTATTTTCCCCAATGCTCTAGCTTTTGGGGTATAACACCGGTCCACGACGGGCCGTACCATCGGGTGTGCAGGGCCGGCTTCGATGCCGCCGCGCCGTACTGCGCCCGCGAACCCCCAGTTCCACGGAGGCCTCCCATGGCTGAACTAGAAGATATTGATTTGCAAAGCGGATTATCGGCCTTCGAAAGCCGCAGCTTCGCCCAGGCCGCCAAGCTCTTGTCCCCCTTCGCCGAATCGGGGCATCCCGATGCCCAGCATCGCATGGCCATCATGTTCCAGAACGGCCTGGGCTGTGCCCGCCACGACGACCTGGCGCTGCGCTGGATGAAGGCCGCCGCCGAGCAGGGTCATGCCCTGGCCCAGCACGGCCTGGGCTTCATGTACCTGGAGGGCGAGTGCGTGGACAAGGATCCCGCCGAGGCGGTGAAGTGGTTCACCAAGGCCGCCGAGCAGGGCCTGGTGGGTTCCCAGACCACCCTGGCCCTGATGTACGAGCAGGGCAACGGCGTGGAACAGGACCTGGAAGAGGCCAACAAGTGGTATCGCCTGGCCGGTTTCGAGGAACGCTAGGGTACGGCCGCCGGGATGGAGCTCTCCACCGAAGACGCGCTGCGCCTCAACGTGTTGCTGGCCAACCAGTTGCTGGCGGTGCGCATCGATGAGTCGCAGATGGCGGTCAGCGCCCTGTCCGAGCGCGGCGAGGCCACCATCCGGCTGAATCCCACCGGCCGCCACGACCAGTACATCCGCAAGGTCAAGGAACTGATCTCCAGCCAGGTACTCGGGTCCCCGGGTGGCTATCCCGTCTACCTCAAGCGCTGGACGCGCATGGGCCAGGCCCGCGACGACAGCCTGGAGCAGCTGCTCATGCTGGGCGAGCCGGAGGCGGTGGTGGCCGCGGTGCACGCCCCCGGCCTCACCCACGAGCTGGCGCGGCGCGCCTGGTGGGCGCTGCCGGAGGCGGACAACGCCCGGCGCATGCTGGAGCGTGATTGCGTGGTGGCCGGCGAGATGGGCAAGGTGCTGGCGGAGTTCCTGCTCGAATACCTGCCCTTCGAAACCGAACCCCAGGCCATGATGGAGAGTGTGCGCCTGATCCTGCGGCCGGGCCTGATCAGCGACGCGGCGCGGGAGAAACTCTGGGTCAAGGCGAAGCACAAGAACACCTATTACGTGGGGTTCCTGCGCGCCATTCCCGACGAGCTGCCCGAGGACGCCGCGCCCCATCCGGAGTACGCGGCCTGGGCCGGCGAGCTGGCCCGGCTGGCGGAACGGGGCAATGCCGCGGCGGCCCAGCTGCAGCGCGTATGGCAGGGCCAGGGGCAGCTGTTCCTGCGCACCGCGGAAGGCGTGCTGCGCAAGCCCAACAACCAGGACGTGGTGCTGGGTCTGCTGCAGTCCCTGCAGGAATATTTCGCCCCGGTGCATCCTCGCCTGCCCAACCACGACGACATGCCGGTCATCCTCGAGCAGGTGGAGCGGCTGTGCGGCGATGAGATGGTGGCTGGCTGCGCCTGTCGCGAGGATGTGCGTGACCTGCTGGGCCTCCACCCGGAACTGCGTGCCGCCCTGCACGCCATGCAGGTGCTGGCCTGCCTGAGTGACCGGGTGGTGACCCCGGTGTTCGCCCATACCGATGCCATCGGTACGGTGATGCGCCGCAAGCTGGAGCCGGTGACCCGGCCCATCCTGGAGCAGTTCGCACGCTTGCGTGGCGCGGTCGGCTGATGCCTGAGCTGCACGCAACCCGGGTCGCCCTGACCCTCGTGGTGGGGATCCCGGCTGCGGTGTTCGAGCGCCACCTGCCTTCCTCTCCGCAACTGGTGGGTCGCCTGCTGGCGGAGGCGGTGTCCGTCTACGAACAGGAGCAGGGACTGGGCTATTATCCCGCTCTGGATTTCTTTCAGGAGCAGGGCGGTGTGGACCCGGAACTGCTCAACGCGGCGGAGAGCATCGCCTGGCTGGGCAGCAGTCTGGTGCGGGAAGAGGTGCGGCTGCGCTTGCGGGGCGTGTTCGCCAACGTCAAGATACAGTCCATCCAGTGCCAGGCCTTCACCATGCCCACGGTACGCCCGCACAGCTCCGCGGCCCTTGAACGCCTGGCGGAACACTTCACGCCGGACCGGATCAAGCTGGAGCTGCTGCTGACCCTGTTCCGCAAGGAGGAGGCGCCCGAAGGCATGGAGCGCATGGCGCACAACATGGCCCACCACTGGCTGAAGGATACGTTCGATTTCCTGGAGATTACCAGCGCAACCCTGGTGTGATGATGCCGAAGATTCTGATGTACTGCAGTGCCACCTGTCCCTATTGCATCCGTGCCGAGCAATTGCTGCGGCGCAAGGGAGTGACCCATATCGACAAGATCCGGGTCGACGAGGATCCCACCAAGTGGGATGAGCTGATGGATCGCACCCACCGCGACACGGTGCCGCAGATCTTCATCGGCGAGCGCCACGTGGGGGGCTATGACGACCTGGTGGATCTGGATTGCGAAGGTGGCCTGGAACCCCTGCTGGCCCTGGAGTGATGGACGAGGTGTCTTCTGTAGGAGCGGCGCAAGCCGCGAACGGTCGTGGCGCCCCGTTCGCGGGCAGAGCCCGCTCCTACGGAAGGGGTTTTCCCGTGTTCGGAATTGCGGGTGACGGGGTAGGAGCGGCCTTGGCCGCGAATGGTCGTGGTACACCCGTTCGCGGGCAGAGCCCGCTCCTACAGGAGGGGTTTTCCCGTGTTCGGAATTGCGGGTGACGGGGTAGGAGCGGCCTTGGCCGCGAATGGTCGTGGTACACCCGTTCGCGGGCAGAGCCCGCTCCTACGGGGACCTTATTTACAATGATTGGGCTGGCTGGCAACAGGAGTAACACGTGAAGTTCTTCCCCGTTTTTCTCGATCTGCGCGGGCGCGACTGCCTGGTGGTGGGCGGTGGCCCGGTGGCGGCCCGCAAGGCGGCCATGCTGCTGGAGGCCGGTGCCCGCGTGACCCTGGTGGCGCCCGCGCTCAGCCCCGCACTGGAACGACGGGTGGTGGCCGGTGAATTGCACCACGAGGCGCGTGCCTTCGCCGCCGCCGACGTGGAGGGCAAGGCCCTGGTGATCGCTGGCACCGACGACGACGCGGTCAACCGGCAGATCGCCGAGCTGGCCCGGGCGCGCAACATCCCCGTCAACGTGGTGGACCAGCCGGAGCTGGGCAGCTTCATCGTGCCCTCGGTGATCAACCGCGAGCCCATCCAGGTGGCGGTGTCCACCGGTGGCGCCTCGCCGGTGCTGGCGCGCCTGCTGCGCGCGCGGCTGGAGACCTATATCCCGTCCGCCTATGGGCGCCTGGCGCGCATGGTGGACGGCTTCCGTGCCCGGGTGCAGGAACGTTTCGCCACCACCGAGGAACGGCGCCACTTCTGGGAACATGTCCTCGAGGGGCCGATCGCCGAGCTGTTGTTCGCCGGCCGTGACGCCGATGCCGAGAAGGCACTGGAGCAGGCGGTGGCCGGCGCGGAACTGCCACGCTTCCACGGCGAGGTGTACCTGGTGGGTGCCGGTCCCGGCGATCCCGACCTGCTCACCTTCCGTGCCCTGCGCCTGTTGCAGCAGGCCGATGTCATCGTCTATGACCGGCTGGTGGCACCACCCATCCTGGACCTGGCGCGCCGCGATGCCGAGCGCATCTACGTGGGCAAGGAGCGCGACAAGCACACCCTGACCCAGGAAGGCATCAACCAGTTGCTGGTGCGCCTGGCGAAGGAGGGCAAGCGGGTGGTGCGCCTCAAGGGCGGCGACCCCTTCATCTTCGGCCGTGGCGGCGAGGAGATCGAGGAACTGATGGAGGAGGGCATCCCCTTCCAGGTGGTGCCCGGCATCACCGCGGCCTCCGGCTGCTCGAGCTACGCCGGCATCCCGCTCACCCACCGTGACTATGCCCAGTCCTGCGTGTTCGTCACCGGCAACCTCAAGGACGGCAGCGTCAACCTCAACTGGAAGGCCTTGGCCCATCCGCACCAGACGGTGGTGTTCTACATGGGCCTGCACGGTGTACCCATTCTGTCTAAGGAACTGATCGCCCACGGCCTGCCGGCCGAAACCCCGGTGGCCCTGGTGCAGCAGGGCACCACCCAGCACCAGCGGGTGATCATCAGCACCCTGGGCAGCCTGCCCGAGGACGTACAGAAGAGCGAGCTCAAGCCGCCGACCCTCATCATCGTCGGCGAGGTGGTGCGGCTGCACGACAAGCTCGACTGGTTCCGACCGACGGACAGCGGTGCCGCCTGGGGTGAGCGCTGATGGATCCTGATTTCTGGCACGCCCGCTGGCGCAACAGTGAAATCGGCTTCCACCAGGAGGAGATCAATCTCCACCTGCAGACCTTCTGGGCGCAGACGGGGGCGGCGGCCGGCTGCACCGTGTTCGTCCCCCTGTGCGGCAAGAGCCGCGACCTGCTCTGGCTGCGCGAGCAGGGGCACCCGGTGCTGGGGGTGGAGATCAGCCCCATCGCGGTGGAGGCCTTCTTCCAGGAGAACGGGCTGGAGGCCCGCCAGTCGCCGCAGGGGGCCTTCACCCGCTGGGAATACGAGGGGCTGGCGATCCTGTGCGGGGATTTCTTCGACCTGCGGGCCGCGGACCTGGCGGGGGTGGGGGCCACCTATGACCGCGCCTCGCTGATCGCCCTGCCGCCCGCCATGCGCGCACGCTATGGCGAACACTTCGCGCGCCTGCTGCCGGCGGCCACGCCCACCCTGCTGGTGACCCTGGAGTACCCCCAGCAGGAGATGGATGGCCCGCCCTTCTCGGTGAGCGAGGAGGAGGTGCGGAGGCTCTTCGAACCGCAACGGCAGGTCACCCGCCTGTACCAGCAATCCATCCTCGCGGAAAACCCGCGTTTCCAGGCGCGCGGCCTCAGCCGCCTGGAGGAAAAGGCATTCCGCATCCTCTGAGCCGGGACCACCCAATAACCATTTGAATCTAAATTGCTTCTGATATCGGTCGCTATAAAGGCCAGGCACTCCACCGAGTCTCTGCGCAGGGGCCGTGCGGTGAAGTGAATTAGAACAGAATCAAATGGTTATAAGGATATCCCGGCATGAATCGGAGTGTTGACCACCGCCACTTTCCCCATCCCCGCCGCGGCCGCCTGCTGCCGCTGCTGCTCGCCGTGCTGCTCGGCTGGTGCAGCACCGGTCTCTGGGCCCAGGCCGCCGACCGCGCGGCCGCCGGCATCGATGCCGTGCTGCTGATGGACAGTTCCGGCAGCATGCGCTGGACCGATCCGAAGAAATTGCGCGTGCCGGCGGCGCGCCTGTTCATGTCCCTGCTGAGCCCCGAAGACCGGGTCGGGCTGGTCAGTTTCAGCGATGCCGGCTACCCGGTGCTGTTCCTCACCCACCTGGAGAGGGACCAGGAACAGCGCGCCCTGGACTCCGTGGACCGGGTGTCCTCGCGCGGGGTGTTTACCAACCTGCACGCCGCGCTGCTCAAGGGGCAGGAACTCCTGCAACGGCAGGGCGACCCGGACCGGGAGCAGATCCTGATCCTGATGACCGACGGCCTCATGGATGTCGGGGATGCCATCGAGGACACGCGCCTGCGCGAGCTGGTGGCCGGCGAGGTGCTGGAACAGTTGCGTGAGGCGGGTATCCAGGTCTATACCATTGCCTTCACGGAGGGCTCGGACCAGCTGTTGCTGCAGCAACTGGCGGACGGTACCGGTGGCCTGTATCGCCTGGCGAAGACCGACCGTGACCTGCACGAGGTCTTCAGCGCCATCTTCGAGAGCGCCAAGGCACCGGACATGCTGCCCATGGAAGGCGGCGAGTTCATGGTGGACAGTTCCATCGAGGAGGTCACCATCGTGGCCTCGAAGGAACGCGCCGACGTCAGTATCTTCCTGGAAACCCCCTCCGCCGACCAGATCTCCGCCGAGGATGCCGGCGATGGACTGAAGTGGTTCGTGTCCGAACACTTCGACATGATCACCCTGCGCCAGCCGGAACAGGGACGCTGGAAGCTGCTGTTCAGCGACGGCAACAACCGGGCCTATATCGTCACCAACCTCTCCATGGGCACCAACCTGCGTGGCGGTGAGGTGCCGGCCGGCAGTCAGACCGCCATCGAGAGCTGGCTGGAACGCGATGGCGAGCGGTTGACCGCCGAGGCCATGCTGAGCAACACCGAGTTCCTTATCGAGATCACCGAGCCCGATGGCGTGGTGTCCGATATCTTCCCCATGCTGGACCTGGGCGAGGTGGGTGACCGGGCGGCCGGTGATGGCATCCACACCAACCTGCTGACCTTCCGCAAGCCGGGGGACCACAACCTGCGGGTCATTGCCCGCAGTCCCACCTTCGAGCGCAGCCGTTCCGCCTATTTCAAGGTGCAGGCCCCGGCGGAACCCTTGCCGCAGGCCGAGGCGGCGCTCGAACCGGAACCGGTCCCCGAGCCGGTCCCGGAAGCGACTCCGGAATCGGAACCGGAAGTGGAAGAGCCTGCGGTACCACCACCCCTCCTGGAGGAGGAACTGCTGTTGGATGCGCCGGACGAGCCGGACAGCAAGCTGGGCGTAATCCTCGGTGTCTTCCTGGGCGTGAACCTGGTGCTGGTGCTGATCGGTGGCGGGATCTGGTGGTTCCTGGCACGGCGTAGGAAGAAGGCCGCCGCCGCCGCGGCGAAGGACGACGAGGATGAGGACGAGGAGCGCAAATAGCATGGGCGTTGCGTCGATACCTGAACGCGGCGGGAGCGAACCATCATGATCGAGCTGGGTCTGCTGCCCCTGTTGGTCGGTCTGGAAATCATGCTGCTGCTGCTGATCGTGGCGGTGGCCATGACCTGGCGCAGCCTGGCCCTGGGCCGGCGGGTACGCGAGCTGCTGGCGCGGGAGCCGGAGGTGATCGAGGCCGACGCCATGCCCTACGAGGCCTACCTGCGCGACGAACTGCTCAAGACCCGGACCCTGCTGGAACAGCAGGCCGAGGCCGGGGATGCCCCGGACTGGTTGAGTGCCCGCCAGCGTTTCCTGGAACTGGAGCTGGAGGCACGGGCGGTGGCGGATGATCCCATGGCCTTCCAGGAGCGGCTGGACACGGGCTTCCAGGCCCTGCTGGAGCAGTACCGCCCCCAGGCCGAGGCCGAGAGCGAAACCGTGCAGCTGGCGGACGCGGCGCCAACGGTGGCGGAGCCCGCCAGCCAGGAAGAGGCGCCGTCCCGCATCGCCGAGGAGGAACTGCACCAGAAGGAGGTGTCGCGCCTGCGTGACCTGATCGGCCATCAGCAGGATGCCATGCGCAACCTGCGTGCCGAGCTGGAGGCACGGGCGGGCGAACTCGACGAGCTGGATGCCATTCTCGCCCAGCTGGATGCCTTCGAGGCGCAGACCGCGGAACTGGTGCGCTGCATCCAGGTGCTGGAACAGGAGAACGAGCGCCTCAAGCAACTCCGCGCGGAGGGCGAGGCGGCGGGTGCCGGCACCAACCCCGAGGAGCTGGACCACCTCAAGCACATGGTGAACGACCAGCAGTCCACCATCGGCAAGCTGCAGGACCTGCTGGAGCAGTTACGGCCGGAGGCCGGCAAGGCCCACGAGCTGGAGGACATGCTCAACGACATGGTGAAGTCCAACAAGGAGTTGAACACCTGCGTCACGGTGCTGGAGGACGAGAACCGCAGCCTGCGCGACCAGATCAACAGCCTGGAACAGCAGGTCGCCGGTGCGGGTGGGGATGGCGACGCGGACATCGCCGCCTTCCAGCAGCGCATCCAGGAACTGGAGTCCTTGCTGGAATTCAAGGATGCCACCCTGGAACAGCTGGAGCAGGACCTCGAGCGGCTGCGCAAGAAGGGCGCTGCCGGCGGCGGGGCGAACAGCGGGGAACTGGAGACCAAGGTACAGGAACTGGAGGCCCTGCTGGAATTCAAGGAAGCCGCCATCGAGGAGCTGGAGAAGCGCTACGCGGAGCTGGAGGCCAGGTACCTGGCGCAGAGCGGCGCCGAAAACCCGTCAGATTGACACCGGGCCGCGGCCCGACCTCAGTAGTAATGTCCCGCCCCCACCATGCGCTGACGCCAGTAGGGATTCTCCAGGCTCGCCAGGCTCACCTCCCTGCCCGACGAAGGGGCATGCACGAAGCGTCCGTTGCCGGCGTAGATGCCCACATGGTCCACCTTGCGGCCCGCGAGACGGAAAAACACCAGGTCCCCCGCCTGTAGCTGATGCGCCGCCACGGGGCGCGACCGGCTGCGCTGTTCCCGGGCGGTGCGCGGCAGTTCGATGCCGGCCTGCCGGTGGCTGTAGTATACCAGCCCGCTGCAGTCGAAGCCCGAGGGATGATGGCCACCGTAGCGATAGGGGGAGCCGAGCTGGTTGAGGGCCTCATCGAGCACATAGCGGCGCGGCCCGGAGACCGGGGCCCGCTCCGGGGTGGCCGGTTCGCTGGCGGCGGGTGGCCGGGCGGTGGGGGTGGTGGCCGGCTGGTGGGCGCAGCCGCCGAGCAGCAGGCCGAGCCCGAGCAGTGCAGGCAGGAGCAGGTGCGCAGGTCTGGGGGGCGTCATGACTGTATCCTCCGCCTGGTATATACCGGTCATCGGCCAGGGGGCGGGCGCCTTGAAATCCCGGCCATCGGAGGCTGCGGGTCCCGGCAGACTCTGGTAGAGTATGCATTCTGTCGAATCAATGCAATTTCAAGGCATTGTCGCTAAAACCTGACGCATATCCTTTCAATTCATCCAGGCCCCGTAGCGGGCGGCCGACAACCCCATGGCGCGCAAACCCAGCAAATACGGAAAGAAAAAGACCCGTTCCAAGGCCCGCCGCCGCAAATCCGGCTTCTCCTTCCCCTGGTGGCGGGTGCTGCTGGTGGCGGCCTTCCTGGGCCTGGTCTACGTGGCCTGGCTGGACTTCCAGGTCTATCGCCAGTTCGAGGGCAAGCGCTGGGCGCTGCCCGCCAAGGTCTACGCCCGCCCGCTGGAGCTCCATGCCGGGGCGGAGCTGAGCCCGGAGGCCTTCGCCCAGGAGCTGAACCAGCTCGGCTACCGCTTCGTGCCCGGCCTGCGCCAGCCCGGGGACGTGTCCCGCGACGGCACGCGCTTCCATGTCTGGACGCGGGGTTTTGCCTTCTCCGACGGGGACGAGCCTGCCCGCCAGCTGCGGCTGCGCTTTTCCGCCCAGCGCCTGGAGGCGGTGGAGCCCTTGCGGGGCGAGGCCCCGATCAGCCTGCTGCGGCTGGAGCCCCTGCAGATCGGCGCCATCCACCCGGCCCGCCACGAGGATCGCCTGCTGGTGCAGCGCCAGGAGGTGCCCAAGCTGCTGGTGGAGACCCTGATCGCGGTGGAGGACCGGGATTTCTACCAGCATCACGGCGTCTCTCCGCGCGGCATCGCCCGCGCCCTGTGGGTGAACCTGCGGGCCGGCGGCGTGGTGCAGGGGGGCAGTACGCTGACCCAGCAGCTGGTGAAGAACTTCTTCCTCAGCAGCGAGCGCAGCCTGGTGCGCAAGGTCAACGAGGCCCTCATGGCCCTGTTGCTGGAGCGCCGCTATGACAAGGACGAGATCCTCGAGGCCTACCTGAACGAGGTCTACCTGGCGCAGGATGGCAGCCGCGCCATCCATGGTTTCGGACTGGCCAGCCAGCACTTGTTCGACCGGCCCCTCGCGGAGCTCGATGCCGGCCAGCTGGCCCTGCTGGTGGGCATGGTCAAGGGACCCTCCCTCTACGATCCCCTGCGCCACCCGGAGCGGGCGACGCGGCGCCGCAACCTGGTGCTGGGGCTGATGGCGGAGCAGGGCATCCTGCCGGCGGATCGCCTGCAGGGCCTGCAGGCCAGCCCCCTGCGGGTGATGCGCAACCGTCCCGGTTCCACCAATCGCGCACCGGCCTTCATGGACCTGGTGCGCCAGCAGTTGCGACGCGACTACCAGGAGGCGGACCTGCAGTCGGAAGGGCTGCGGATCTTCACCACCCTGGACCCACAGGTTCAGGAGACACTGGAGCAGGCCCTGGCGCGGCAGCTCGGACGGCTGGAGCAGCAGCGGGGCCTGGCGGCGCGGGAACTGCAGGGCGCCGGCGTGGTGACCAGCGTGGCGGGCGAGGTGCTGGCCGTGGCCGGGGATCGCGACCCGCGCGCGGCGGGCTTCAACCGCGCCCTGCAGGCACGCCGCCCGGTGGGCTCGCTGCTCAAGCCCGCCGTGTTCCTCAGCGCCCTGGAGCAGCCGCAACGCTACCACCTGGCCAGCCTGTTGCAGGACGAGCCCCTGCGCCTCGAGCAGCCGACCGGCGATCCCTGGGAACCGCAGAACTACGACAAGCAGTTCCATGGCGAAGTGCCCCTCTACCAGGCCCTGGTGCATTCCTACAATGTCGCCACCGCGCGCCTGGGCCTGGAGCTGGGCATCCCGTCCGTCATCACCACCCTGCAACGCCTGGGCCTGGACCAGGCGCTCCGGCCCTATCCCTCGCTGGTGCTGGGGGCTGTGGACCTGTCGCCCTGGAAGGTCACCGAGATGTACCAGACCTTCGCCAGCGGTGGCTTCCGCGTGCCCCTGCGCGCCATCCGCGAGGTGGTGGCGGTGGATGGCACGCCCCTGCAGCGTTACCCCCTGCAGGTGGAGGCGGTCGTCGATCCGGCCCCCACCTACCTGCTCACCGTCGCCCTGCAGGGCGTGGTGCGGGAAGGCACCGCCAGCGGGCTCGCGCACTGGCTGCACCCGCAGCTGAAGGTGGCGGGCAAGACCGGCACCACCGATGACCTGCGCGACAGCTGGTTCGCCGGCTACAGCGCCGACCGTCTCGGCGTCATCTGGATCGGGCGCGACGACAACCAGGCCATGGGGCTGACCGGCACCAGCGGTGCCATGCAGGTGTGGGGCGACCTGTTTTCCCGCATCCCCAGCCGTTCCCTGGAACCCCAGCCGCCGGAGGGGGTCGAGTGGTTGTGGATCGATGCCGCCACGGGCCTGCGCTCGGAACAGGGATGCCCCGGCGCACTGCCGCTGCCCTTCATCGCGGGCAGCGCGCCGGAGGCGTTCGCCCCCTGCGCGCGCGCCCCGGTACCGCGTCCGCTACAATGGCTGCGCGAGATCTTTCAGCCCTAGGCGTCGGAGTGATGCACGACAGGACGCCAAGCCAGGGATCAACCCGTCATACCGGCGCATGCCGGTATCCATGCAGCGGACCCCACCGGGTTCCGGCGTACGCCGGAACGACGGAGATGGCTTGATTGCCTGTCCTTGTCGTCCCAGCGTTTCACCAGTCGATTTCGAGGTATTGCATGAACAAGCTGATAACCGCCATGGCGCCACGCCTGCTGCTTCCGTGGCTGCTGCTGGCCCTGACCCTGCTGAGCGCCTGCACCACGGCGCCGCGCCAGCCGCTTCCCCCGGTGGTGGATCGCGGGGCGCCCGGGCAGGCACCGGAGTCGCAGCGCCTGCCCGAGGACCGGCGCGTGATCGTCTCCCCCCTGGAGCGGGAACCCGTGGAGCCGGCCCGGCCGCTGGTCTCGCCGGCCGTGGTGGCCCTGCTGGAGAATGCCCAGGCCCAGCAGAACACCGGACAGTACGACAGTGCCGCCGCCACCCTGGAGCGGGCCCTGCGCATCGAGCCGGACAACGCCCATCTGTGGCATGAGCTCGGCCAGGTGCGCCTGCAGCAACAGCAATGGCTGCAGGCCGAACAGATGGCGCAGAAGTCCCTGCGCCTGGCCAGCGGTGACCGCCGCCTGGAGGCCGCCAACTGGCGCCTCATCGCCTCGGCCCGCCTCGCCAGGGGTGACGTGGCGGGCAGCCGCGAGGCCGAACGCCAGGCGGGGAATCTCCGCTGAATCTCTGCCGGGAGCCTGCCGGCCATCCCGCCCTGATACGTGTAATCGCAGGGCTTTGCGGTACAATGCCGCAGGATTCGCCGCGCCGCGGCGCACAGAGGCCCGGGGAACTTGTCACTTTACGCCATCGATAAACTGATGTCCGAGGCCCGGCGTCTGGCGGTGGAGTACCGGCGCACCACGGGCAAGCCCCTGCCGGGCGTCAGTGGCGAACTGGCCAACTACGACGCCGCGCGCCTGCTCGACCTGGAGCTGTGCAAGGATGCCCCCGGCGGCTATGACGCCATCGGCAAGGGTGCGCGCGAGGGGCGGCGGGTGCAGATCAAGGGCCGCGCCATCTTCGACGAACGCAAGTCCGGCCAGCGCGTGGGCCAGCTCAAGCTCGACCAGGAATGGGACAGCGTGGTGCTGGTGCTGATGGACGAGGCCTTCGAACCCGTGGAGCTCTACGAGGCCGAACGCGACGCCATCCTCGAGGCCCTGGACGAGGGTGCGGGCAGCAAGCGCGCCAAGCGCGGCATCATGTCGGTGGCGCGCTTCAAGGCCATCGCCCGCCTGGTCTGGACCCGCGACGAGGGTCCGGTCGAGGACGAGATCTGGGACAACCAGGGTGGTGGCTGAGGTCCAGGCACGGGGAGCGACGCAGGGGGCTTCCGTCCGCCAGTGGCTCGCAGCCCATGGCCCACTTGCGGAGCGGGTGGCGGGCTTCGCCCCGCGCGCCGAACAGCAGGCCATGGCCGAAGCCGTGGCGGCGGCGCTGGAGGACCGCGTCACCCTGGTGGTGGAGGCGGGCACCGGTACCGGCAAGACCTTCGCCTACCTGGTGCCGGCCCTGCTGTCGGGTCGCCGCGTCATCATCTCCACGGGCACCCGTCACCTGCAGGACCAGCTCTACCACCGCGACCTGCCCACGGTGCGCGAGGCCCTCGGCGTCGGCGTCCAGACCGCCCTGCTCAAGGGTCGCGCCAACTACCTCTGCCGGCACCGCCTCGACATGACCCTGGCCGAGGGCCGCCTGCGTTCCCGCGTGCAGCTGGCGCAGCTGGAGGAGATCAACGCCTGGGCCGGCCGCACCCGCAGCGGTGACATCGCCGAACTCAGCCGCATCCCCGAGGATTCCCCCCTGTGGCCGCGGGTGACCTCCACCACCGACAACTGCCTGGGCCAGGACTGCGGCGAATACCAGCGTTGCCACCTGGTCAACGCGCGCCGCGCCGCCCAGGAGGCGGACCTGGTGGTCATCAACCATCACCTGCTGCTGGCGGACATGGCACTGAAGGAAGAGGGCTTCGGCGACCTGCTGCCCGGCGCCGATGCCTTCATCATCGACGAGGCCCACCAGCTGCCGGAGACGGCCGCGCAGTTCTTCGGCATCGGTCTCGGCAGCCGGCAGCTGGAGGAGCTGGGGCGCGACACCCTGGCGGAACACCTGCGCGAGGCCGGCGACATGCAGTCCCTGCCCGATTGCGTGCAGCAGCTGGACAAGCAGGTGAAGGACCTGCGCCTGGCGCTGGGCGAACGGGAGCGGCGCGCCGCCTGGTCTGAGGTGGCGCAGGATCGAGACGTCTCGAACCGCTGCGCGGCGCTGCGCGCGACCCTCGAGGCCCTGACGGGCTGGCTGGAGGTGGCCGCGCCGCGCGGCAAGGGGCTGGAGGCCTGCTGGCGCCGCGCGCAGCTGCTGTCGCAGCGCCTGGTGCAGACCACCACGGAACCGCCGGCCGGCCATGTGCACTGGTTCGAGACCCACCGCCATTCCTTCCGTCTGCAGCTCACGCCCCTGGAGATCGCCACCACCTTCCAGCAGCGCATGCAGGAACTGCCCAGCGCCTGGGTGTTCACCTCCGCCACCCTGGCGGTGGGTGACAGCTTCGCCCACTTCGCCCGGCGCATGGGCCTGGAGGAGCCGCGCACCCTGCGCCTGGACAGCCCCTTCGACTATGCCCGCAACGCCCTGCTGTACCACCCCAGGGGACTGCCCGATCCCAATGCCCCCGAGTACACGGCGGCGGTCATCGAGGCGGTACGCCCGGTGCTGGCCGCCAGCCGCGGCCGCGCCTTCCTGCTGTTCACCAGCCACCGCGCCCTGCGCGAGGCGGCCGGGTTGTTGCAGGGCACAATCGAGTATCCCCTGCTGCAGCAGGGCGAGGCACCGCGCGGGGAGCTGCTGGACCGCTTCCGCCGCCACGGCAATGCCGTGCTGCTCGGCACCAGCAGTTTCTGGGAAGGCGTGGACGTGCGCGGCGCGGCCCTGTCCTGCGTCATCATCGACAAGCTGCCCTTCGCCTCGCCGGGCGATCCCCTGCTGCAGGCGCGGCTCGACGCCCTGCGCGCCAGTGGCGGCAATCCCTTCATGGAAGAGCAGTTGCCGCGGGCCGTCATCACCCTCAAGCAGGGCATCGGCCGGCTGATCCGCGACGTGCAGGATCGCGGCGTGCTGGTGCTGTGCGATCCGCGCCTGACGGGCAAGCCCTACGGCAAGGTGTTCCTCGGCAGTTTCCCGCCCATGCGCCGCAGCCGCGAGCTGGCGGACGTGCAGGCCTTCTTTGCCGATGAATCCGCTACCGTGAGCACGGAATGACCCGCATCCTTGCCATCGAGACCGCCACCGAGGCCTGTTCCGCCGCCCTGCTGCAGGACGATGTGCTCATCGAACGCTTCGAGCTGGCGCCCCAGGGCCATGCCCGGCTCATCCTGCCCATGCTGGACTCCCTGCTGGCGGAGGCCGGGGTGACGCTGGGCCAGCTCGATGCCCTGGCCTTCGGTCGCGGCCCCGGTTCCTTCACCGGCGTGCGCATCGCCGCCGGCGTGGTGCAGGGCATCGCCTTCGGTGCCGATCTGCCCGTGGTGCCTATCTCCAGCCTGGCGGCCATGGCACAGTGGCTGGCCGAAACCGAGCAGGCACAGCGCATGCTCTGTGCCTTCGACGCCCGCATGGGCCAGCTGTACTGGGGTACCTATGAACGGCAGGCCGATGGCCTGGTGCGCCTGGTGGGGGAGGAATCGGTGTGCAATCCCGATGCGCTGCCTCCCGTGACGGCGGGGCCCTGGGTCGGGGCCGGCAGTGGCTGGGCCGGCTACGGCGAACCGCTCGCCCGCCAGCTACCGGAAGCCCTGGTGGCGCAGTTTCCCCAGGCCATGCCCCATGCCGCGGGCGTGGCCCGGCTGGCGCTGGAGGAATTCACGCAGGGTGGGGCGGTTCCCGCCGAACAGGCGCAGCCCGTGTACCTGCGGGATCAGGTCGCGGAGAAACCGTCAAGGCGTTGACCAGGCCCTCATGCCCGGGTGTCCGGCAACCTTGCGACCAGGCACCTGGATGCCCGCATTCGCGGGCATGGCGGGTGCGGATTCGATCAGGTGCGCCATAAAAAAAGCCCCGCCGAGGCGGGGCTTCCTGCAACCGGTGTGGCGGCTGCTTATTGCGGTACGACGTTCACCGCGCTCGGGCCTTTCTGGCCGCGCTCCACGTCGAAGGTCACCTGCTGACCTTCAGCCAGGGACTTGAAACCGCCCATCTGGATGGCGCTGTGATGTACGAATACATCATCGCTGCCGTCGGCCGGTGCGATAAAGCCAAAACCCTTGCTGTCGTTGAACCACTTAACTGTACCTGTAGCCATGCTAATTACCTTTGAATCGATTGAACACAATGTTGTCTAGAAGCAGGTTCCTGATGAAAATGTACGGTCGGTCTGCTAAACAACACTGCAAGCAACTGCCGGAACTACGGTCAAAAATCTGCTACTGAGGCCACTCTATACCCTTAATCGGGATTTAGCTACTGATATTTCATATATTTCGTATAATCTTTCTTTCGCTACCCGGCAATTTCCGTACCATGACCGATCCGTCTTCCGTCGAGCTGCGCCCGGCCACCCCCGCGGACCTGCCCGCCATCAACCAGGTGATCGATGCCGCATGCCGCGGTCATGGACTGGCAGTTGCCCGAACGGGTGAAACGCCTCGCCCTGCCCAGCTACCGCTACAATGAACTGGACCTCGACCACCTGGAGGTGCTGGTGGCCGGGACGGCCGACGGTGCGATCCTGGGCGTGGCCGCCTGCGAGCCCGCCAGCCCGGCCGAACTCCCGGCCCAGCGAACGGGGCTGCTGCTGCACGGGATCTACGTGCAACCCGGCGAGCAGGGGCAGGGCATCGGTCGTCTGCTGCTGCAGGCGATCGAGGCACTGGTCCGGCAACGGTCACTCGATGGCCTGCTGGTCAGGGCCCAGCCCGATGCCCGTGGCTTTTTCGAGGGGCAGGGCATGACCCTGCTCGACAGCGGCGATCCGGCCCGCAACTATCAATATCGCTACTGGAAGCCGTGTGCCTGACCTGATGGCAGGAGCGACGCCCGTCGCGATGGGAGGAGGACCCGGTCATCGCGGCTTGCGCCGCTCCTACGGGCATCGCACGATCATGTAAGCATCAATCAAGATGCCGGCCTACCTTCAACCCCTGGAAACCGAGAACCGACATGCCTGACGACATCCTGCAGGAAATCACCGCACTGGTGGAAGCCGACCCACACAGCGGAACCGCCCTCAACCTGTACGCCCTGATGAGCACCCTGCGCATGGAAAAGTCCGGCTACATGTTCATGCTGCGCAAGCTGCGCGACCTGGCGCCGGAGCAGCGCCAGCTGGCCTACCGCCTGATGGAATTCATGGCGCAGGGGGGCAATACGGGCGAGGCCTGGGAGCAGGCCCTGGCGCGCATGGACGCGGCGGTGCGCAAGGGCTGAGTGCAATGCAGGGGGCGGCCTGTACCGTGGCCGTGCATCCCATGATGACATGATCGTGTGGCACCCGTAGGAGCGGCCTCTGGCCGCGAACGCCGCGTTGGGGGGGCGGTTCGCGGCCAGAGGCCGCTCCTACGGGCAAGGGGCGATGATCAATGCTGGTGGCCGCCCGGTCCGTGCACGTGGCCGTGGCTGAGTTCCTCTTCCGTGGCATCGCGCACGTCCATCACTTCCACCTCGAAGTTCAGTGTCGCGCCGGCGAAGGGATGGTTGCCGTCCACCTGCACCTGGTCGTCCTCGATGGCGGTGATGGACACCACGTAGGGCTGGCCGTCCTGGCTCTGGGCATGGAACTGCATGCCGATCTCGAATTCCACGCCTTCGCCGAACATCTCCTTGGGCACCGTTTCCACCAGGCGGTCGTCGCGCTCGCCATAGGCGTCTTCCGGTGCCAGGCTGACGTCCAGCTTCGCGCCGGCCTCCTTTTCCTCGAGCGCCTTCTCCAGACCCGGGATCAGGTTGTGGTGGCCGTGCAGGTAGGCCAGCGGTTCGCCCTGGAAGGAGCTCTCCAGCTGCTCGCCGGCGGCGTCCTTGAGGGTGTAGTGGATGGTGACGACTTTGTCCTGGGCGATTTTCATATTGGGGGGGATCCTGGAAAAATGTGGCGCACAGTGTAGCAGGAAAATGCCTGATGGCGGCGAGTGCTGCCGGATTGAATCCTATTATCTGGCCACGGAATCCACGGAAAAACACGGAAAATGCAAATTTTTATGTCTTCTTTCCGTGTTTTCCGTGGCCAAGAATCAGTTTTTCCACCACAGGCTGAGCGCCGGCACGTAGGTCACCAGGCCCAGCCAGAGCAGCATCAGGCCCAGGAAGGGCAGCACGGAACGGAACAGGGTGAGGACGTTGCGCCGGAAGCGCTGCATGGCGATGTAGAGGTTCAGGCCCACCGGCGGGGTGTTGTAGCCGATCTCCATGTTGGCCAGGAACAGGATGCCCAGGTGCACGGGGTCGACGCCGTAGAGCAGGGCGAGCGGCAGGAGCAGCGGCACCACCACCACGGTGGCGGAGAAGATGTCCATGACCGCGCCCACCACCAGCAGGAAGAGGTTCAGCAGCAGCAGGAACTTGAGCTTGCTGTCCACGGTGCCTTCCATCCAGCCGAGCACCTTTGTGGGCAGCTGGGCATCGATCAGCAGGTTGGTCAGCCCCATGGCCACGCCCAGGATGATGAGGATGCTGCCCACCAGCAGGCTGGTCTCCGCCAGCAGTTCCATCAGCTGGCGGCGCAGGTCCAGGGTGCGGTGCAGCAGGCCCTCCAGCAGCAGCACGTAGAGGGCGGTGCAGGCGGCGGCCTCGGCCACGGTGACGAAACCGCCGAAGATGCCGGCTACCACCAGCACCGGCAGCAGCAGGTCCCAGAGGCCCGCGCGCAGGGCCTGGCGCGCCTCGGGCCAGGCGAAGGCCTGGCGCGGCACGCCGGCGGCCTTGCCGATGTAGCCGCTGTACAGGATCAGGAGCACCAGCAGCAGCAGGCCCGGCACCAGCCCGGCGAGGAACAGCTCGTCGATGCTCACCCCGGCGACGATGCCGTAGAGCAGGATGGCCAGGCTGGGCGGAAACAGCAGGCCCAGCGAGCCGGAGGAGGTGAGCAGGCCGAGGGAGAAGCGTTCCGGGTAGCCGGCCTTCTGCAGCATGGGCAGCAGCAGCCCGCCCAGGGCCAGGATGGTGACGCCGGAGGCCCCGGAGAAGGCGGTGAAGAAGGCGCAGGCCGCCAGGGCCACGGCGGCGATGCCGCCCGGCAGCCAGCCCAGCAGGCCGTTGAACAGGCGCACCAGGCGCTGGGGTGCCCCGCCCCCCGCCAGCACCACGCCGGCGAAGGTGAACAGCGGGATGGCGGTGAGGTTGGGCGAGGCCGCCAGGCGGTTGAGCTCGATGATCAGCACCGCCGGCACCAGGTCCGCGTTGTGGGCGGCCAGCAGGCTGCCGGCCCCCAGCACCACGAACAGGGGCAGACCCAGCAGGGCCAGCAGCACCAGGCCGATGACCAGCGGGATCATCATGGATGGGTCGGCTCTGTGGTACGTTTGCCGATCAGGCCCGCGAGCAGGAAGTGCAGGCTCAGCAGGCCGAAACCGCCGGGCAGGATGAGGGCCAGCAGCGTCATCCAGCGCTCCTGGTCGGCAACATGGGCCCACTCGTCCTGCCAGTAGGCCCAGGCCGCCTGGCACAGCAGGGCGGTGACCACGGCCCCGAGGAGATGCAGGGGACGGTGGAGGCGGTCGCGCCAGCACTGCCCGAGCCAGACGCACAGCACGTCCAGGCTGATGTGGCGCTGGCCGTGCAGGGCGAGGATGGCGCCGAAGAAGGTGACGTACAGGACCAGGTAGCGGGTCAGGGTGTCGGCCACGGGCAGGCCGATGGAGAAGAGGTTGCGGGCCACCACCTGGGCCAGGACCAGGAGCAGCAGCAGCAGCAGGGAGGCGCCGCCGATCCAGCGTTCGAGGCGCAGCAACCGGTCCTGGATGTATACCAGTGCGGCCAAGTTCAGGGGGCCGTGGCCGGTTCCGGGGTGGACTGGGCGCGCAGTTCGTCGATCAGCCGGCGGGTCTCCTGGATCAGCGCCTCCGGGAGGTAGCCACTGTCCATCAGTTCGCGGGACGCGCGCTCGGAGATGGCGCGCAGCTCGGCCTCCGCCATGCCCTCGCTGGCCGGCACCACCTTGATGCCGCGATGGCGCAGCTCTGCCATGCTCTTGTCGTTGTCCACGCGGCTGGCCTCGATGAGGCGCTGCCCGGTCTCACGGCCGGTTTCGCGCAGCAGGGCCTGCAGGTCGGGGGGCAGGCGGTCGAAGAAGCGTTTGCTCACCACCAGGGCGCCCATGGCATTGGTGAGCGGGGTCTCCGACACATAATCGGTGCGGGTGAACCACTGCAGGGCGATGGAGGCCAGCGGCGTGCTGTACACGGTGTCGATCAGGCCGGTGGACAGGCTGGTGTACACGTCGATGATGGACAGGGGCACGGGGGAGATGCCGCTGGCGTTGAAGAAGGCGCGGCCCAGGGGGTCGCCCTGCCAGAGCCAGACACGGCGCGATTTGAGGGACTCCACGCTCTCCACCGGCTGCCTGGAGAAGATGTGCACGAAACCCACCTCCATCCAGCCCAGCAGCTCGTAGCCATTGGCGCGGAACCCCGCCTCGAAGTCTGGCGTGAAGTGCTCGCGCACGTGGTCGATCTCGGCGAAGCTCTCGAACAGGAAGGGCAGTTCCAGCACGCGCGCCGGCGAGTACATCTCGCCGATGCCATGGCCGCTGAAGGCACCGCCGTGCACCTGGCCGAAGCGCATCTTCTTCAGCACATCGGGCTCGTCGCCCTGGACGCCGCCGGGATAGAACTTGAACACCAGGCGGCCCGCGCTGCGTTCGCGCACCTCGGCGGCCCATTCCTCCAGCAGCACCATCCAGGTGGAGCCGGGCGGGGCGAGGGTGGCGAACTTGAGTTCATGCTCGGGCTTGGCGTGGACGCTGGTGGCGAGGAAGAGCAGGCACAGGGCGAGCAGGGTGCTTGCCCAGATACCTCCAATGGCGCCCTGCAGGAGCGGGCTCCGCCCGCGAACATTCGCGTCCAAGGCCGCTCCTACAGGGGGACTGCCAGGACGGGTTGCGGTGGGCAATGACGAAAGTTCGCGGGCGGAGCCCGCTCCTACAAGGGGTAGGCGCGGGTGCGTGGCCCGCGCGGGATGAAAACCGGCATGCATCAAAACCATTCCTCTTCCCGCTCCAGCAGCCAGGCGGCGCGCCGCTTGGCGATGGCATTGGCCAGCTCCATCTCGGGCAGCAGGCCGGCCGGGGCCTCCAGTACGCGCACCAGCCGCGCACGAAAGGCCGCCTGGTCAAGGCGCTGGCGCGCCAGGTATTCCGCGTACAGTACGTCGACCAGCAGCAGGCGGTCGGAGTTCAGCTTGTTGGCACGCGCGAAGTGGGCGGCGGAGCGGGCATAGTCGCCGCCGAACATGGGGGCGCGGCTGCCGTAGTAGACGGCGAAGAACAGGTCGGGACTGCCGTGGTGGAAGCCGGGATCGAGTTCCATCACGCGCTCCATCAGCGCCGCGCTGCCGGCCAGCTGGGCGATCATGGCCGGTTCGGTGCGTTTGAGGTCGATCTGCTTGGCCCAGTTGGAGGCGGTCCAGAACAACAGCGGCACCGCCTCGCGGTCCAGGGGGGCGATGGCGGCGCGGATGGCATCGGGAGAGGCGGTCTGCAACGGGAGCTCCACGCCCAGGCGACGCAGCCCCTCGCGGCCATGCGCATAGCCCCGGCGGTAGAGTTCCGCGGCGCGGGCGGGGTCGTCGAGCTCGACGAAGCCGAAGGCATAGCCGTAGAAACCCTCGGCGGCATACTGACGCAGCGTACGGTTGCCCGGATCCTTGTACAGCAGGCCTTCCATCAGCTTGAGGTTGGCGGGGATGGCCTCGCGCGCCAGTTCGAGGTCGCCTTCGCGGTTCATGGCCTCGACACCGCCGTCGAGCATGGTCACGGAGGTGCGCGCCACCATCTGGCCCACGGAGCAGCCGTTCA
>OBJA01000776.1_pt1 | contig 26012 bp, 21 predicted proteins | sample 1519751 | NCBI WGS metagenome assembly OBJA01 (sample SAMEA3881238, study PRJEB22517) | soil metagenome | biome: lake sediment; feature: soda lake sediment; material: sediment, water from around vicinity | place: India | collected 2013-12-23 | depth 3 m
AGATATTCTCCCCAAAGATTTATCTACAGGGATTTTGCAGAATCCCATTTCGAGGAATTCATGCGTTCAGGGAAAACCGGTACCATGCTCGTTGCACCTGATGGGTATGGGAAATCATCTGTTTTGCTGCAATGGATGAATACCTATTTTTCGGGCGAGACAAGTAAATACAGTGATGATATAGTTTGCCTGATCGACGGAAGAATTTTTTTTACATTTTACAACCAGGCGCAGGAAAATGAATTGTTGGCCCAGTTGTTTGATTTTGATTTTAAAACGATTCAAAAGTTGCGTTTTAAACAGAAATATATAACCCAGGGAATAATATATTTTCTTATAATAGATGACATTGACAGAATTTTTTCCGTTAGAGAAAAAAATTATCGGTTAGCCGAAAATATCATGCGGCTCATAATGCTCAACTACGATAATCCATGGTTCAGGATTATTCTTACCTGCAGACCTGAGGATTTTGAAATTTTTTCGTCAATTGTAAGAGATACTCCATTGCTTGCTGAAGCTTTTTTTAATGTTAATTTTAATACCAAGAACCAGTTTGATGCAATAAATGTTGCTCTTTTTAGTAACTCTGAGATAAAAACAGCATTAAACAGTCCCCAAAGTATTTTTCCGTATTTTCATCTTAGCCTGTATTATCCCGATATCTTTTATATTATAACCATCCCTTCCTTTTTTTCTTTTTTCATACACGAGGAGCAGGCGTCGGATGCGGATTTTTCAGAAGTAAGTTTTTTGAACCACCTGATACAGCATTTTTATTATTCTCACCCGTTTGCTGAAGAGAAACAGCAACTGATTAAACGATTTGTGAATTTATGCCGTCGGGAAGGGGATTGCACAAGCATAAAAAAGGAAGTTTTACTCGAAGGAGTGGAGTGCCGGCTTGCTTATAATGATCTGGTAAATACCGGTTTGATGTATGAATTTTTTGATGCTTCTGAATCACCCGCAGTTCCTTTGAAGGTGCGATTCTCAAACAGTATTATTTGTGAATACTTGCTGGCAAAGGAGTTAATTAAAGAAAAAGGTGAGGTTAAGACCCTTCTGAATTGGGTTATTACAAATTACAAGAATGCATTGTCTCTTCAGCATGCATTGTTAAAATGGATTGTGAGAGTTGCCTTCTTTGAGAAAGACTTCGATTTTTTAATCCAAACTCATAAGTTGATGGAGCGTCAGGTGAATGTTCCAAATGAACTGTTGAATGAATTTATGCCTGGTCCAATACGTTCAATCCATTCTGCTTTTATTGAGGGACTCAGGACAAATAAGGCAACAGGTGAAGGGTTGATGTGGATTTTTGCAGAATCCCCGTTGGGGCATAAACTGTATTTCGAGGAGTATTTCGATATGGACAACCTGATGTTTTTTCCTGAAAGAAGCCTTGAGATTTATGCTAAAAATAATAATACTGCAGATGGAGAAATGATTGTCAGGTTTATCCGTTTTATAAAAGGCTTTTATTCTCTTGATTACGATAAGTGCTCATCGGAATTTGAAAGTATATCCCGGATAAATTATACCGACTTAAAGTCCTCGTTAACTATGGGTTATTACTTTTCTTCCTGGTTTTTATATGCCTCACTTAATAATACTCAAAGCAAGGAAGAAATTCTCAGGATGTTTCTAGCAGGCAGTACAACCTTACGTTCAATGGGGACACAAAATTTACGTTTTAATCCAGGATACGAATATTTTGTTATTTATAGTATGAATACAGGCAACTTTTTTGATGAAGTCCGTATGGTTGCCGAGTCCTTGTCGGGCATCCTTCCTCTGAATAAAAATAGGAGGACCTGTTTTGACCGGTTGTTTGAACTGTGTTATGCCCGTGCCCTTTTACATACCGGAGAAACCGGGCAGGCATTGGAGCACTTCAGGAAAACCCCCTGTGAAGACTTTCCATTTCATATAAAACACTTTATGAAACTTCATGTGAATCAGGCAAAAACCGATTTTCTGATACATCAGAAGAATATTGCAGAGGCTTCAGGTATACTTGCTGAAACCAGATCCCTGGCAAAGCTCATGGGATATTCTTATTTTATTCAGAAAAGCATTGAGGTTGAATCGAAACTGCTGAAAGAAAAAAAAGAGAATCCCGGGGAATAATCTATAATGAGCCTGGAAAAGCCTTAGGCTACTTTTTTAACCTCCTCCGAGAGTCTTTCAAATAACTGATTGGCAGTTTCCAGTAGGTCCCGTGAAAGATCGGTGTAGTATTTTTTTATAAGTTTAGAATTGTCTTTGCCATCGGGATGATTCACCCGAATCCGGAATTCACGGTGTTTTTCAATAGCATCGCCGGCAATTTCCATGACAGCCTTCGAATCTACTTTAGAATTGTATTCCACAACATAGAAACAATCGCTTAGCACCATCGACATCAACAAATCGATATCTTTTTTTAGATCTTTAACGCTCGCCATAATTTATAAATTTATGAGCCGCAAGGTAATAAAAAATACAAGTTTTATTCAGTGATTTTATCAGGGATAGGTAAAATTATGAATTATAAATTTTTTAAAAACTTTCATCCTGCTTCGTATAAAAGCTTTATCTTTTGTCTTTAAAACGGTTATTAAAATTTTCATATATGTTACTTGCAGTGGATATAGGCAATACGCATACAGTATTTGGGGTTTATAATGAAGAAAAATGGCAGAATCACTGGAGAATACAAACTGATCCGCTGAAGACGGCTGATGAGTATGAAGTTATTTTTCGATCGCTGTTTATGGCACAAAAGTATTGCCGGACTGATTTGAGTATTATAATTTTAAGCAGTGTAGTCCCTTCGCTGGTCCGTCCGTTCGGAGAAATGTTGCAGGAACTGTTTGTAAACGCTGAAGTAACTGTAGTTAGCCCCGAAATTTATCCGGTGCTGCCTTTGAAAATCCTGAATCCGTATGAAATTGGAACCGATCTTGTTGCCAATGCGATGGCAGCTTTTCAGAAATTTGGACAACTGACAACGGTAGTGGATTTTGGTACAGCCCTCACCTTTACAACAATAGGCAAAAATGCTGAAATTAAAGGAGTGGCAATTGCTCCGGGGCTGCAAACCGCTGTGGCAGCACTTGCCGGCAAAACGGCCCAGTTGCCGTCTGTACATCTTGCTGCTCCTCCATCAGTATTGGGTGCAAATACCAAACAGGCGATACAATCAGGAATTATTTATGGTTTCAGTGGCCTTGTCGATTCTATTATTGAACGGACTGAATCAGAACTTAGAGAAAAAATAACTGTGGTTGCCACCGGAGGATTGAGTTCAGTAATTGCTCCTTTTTCCAAAACTATTAAACATGTAGACGCCATGCTCACCCTGGATGGCCTGGTTCAGATAGGAGCGTACGTGTCAAGAGGAAAAGTAATTGGGTAGGTTTCTGCCTCGGATCAAAAATAAAAAGGCAGCCTGAGAATATATCAAGGCTGCCCGATTGCTTATTATCCGTGAATGTTCAGTTGTTCTCAATGATCCGAAGCAGTTCGTCAAGCTGAGGTGTCAGAATAATCTCCGTACGACGGTTCATTTGCCTGGCTTCAGGTGACCTCTCTTGTACAAGGGGCACATACTCACTGCGGCCGGCTGCAATAACACGCTCAGGGTTCAGAGCCTGATTGCGGGTTAATATTTTGGTAACTGCTGTAGCACGCATAACACTTAAATCCCAGTTGTCTTTTACCTCTCCCGATCCACGCATGGGAACATCATCGGTATGTCCTTCAACCATTATATTCACATCGGTATTCTCAGCCAGTAACTGGCTTAAATTCCGTAACGCCTGCTGGCCATTCGGATCAACATCCCATCTTCCGGTCTTAAACAACAGCTTTTCATCCATCGAAACATATACCTTTCCATTTTTCTCGTGAACAGTAAGTCCTTCACCCGTAAAGCCGGTCAATGCGTTCATTACTTTGGTTTTGAGGTCTTTTACTGCCTGTTCCTGTTGAGCCAGCACCTCCTGAAGCTCCATCAGGCGTGCATTTTTTTGCTCCAGTATCTTTTCGGCTTCATGCAATTTATCTTCACGCAGATTTAAATCATTTCGTGCATCCTGCAGTTCCCTGAGCAGCTTTTCGATTTCAGATGAGCTTCCCGTTTTTTGTGCCTCAAGTTGCTGGTTCATTCTTTGAAGATCCTTTTCAATAGAAGTGTTTCTTTGTTTTTGTAGATTCAAATCGTACCTGGCTTGCTCAATTTCATCTGAAAGATTTTTTATTCTATCGGAAAGCTGCTTGTTGGTACTTGCCAATTCAGTATTTGCAGTTTCAAGCCGGGAGTTTTTTTGTTTTAATTGCTCCACTTCACGGGTTGCATTATTTAACCGGTCCTGTGTGTCGGAGTATTTTTTCATTGATACACAGGATGTAAGCATTGTGACGCTGGTGAATATCAGAAGAATTTTTAAAGTTCTCATTTTCTTGAAATTTTAAATTCGGATAAAATTACTTTTTTTGCAGATCCATAGCAAATTGTTTGTACTGTGATAATGAACAATACCGAGTATACGATTTGTTGTATCTTTGGAAATTATTTTCGCTTGTGATGATTAAAGTTAAAGAAAAATTACTCGATCAAATAAACAGTCCAGCCGATTTAAAGAAATTACTACCGGATGCTCTTCCTGGTGTTTGTGATGAGTTGAGGGATTTCATTATAGATGAGGTATCAACCAATCCAGGACATTTTGGAGCCAGCCTTGGAGTGGTTGAACTTACTGTAGCCTTGCATTACGTTTACAATACCCCTTACGACTTGCTGGTATGGGATGTCGGCCACCAGGCCTATGGACATAAAATACTGACAGGGCGTAGGAATGAGTTCCATACAAACCGGAAATTTAAAGGATTAAGTGGTTTCCCCCGCCGCGACGAGAGTGAGTACGATACCTTTGGAGTGGGACATTCCTCTACGTCGATTTCTGCGGCATTGGGAATGGCACTGGCTTCCCATTTAAAAGAAGAAAGGCAAAGAAAGGTTGTGGCCGTAATTGGGGACGGCGCCATGACAGGAGGCATGGCTTTTGAAGCTCTGAATAATGCAGGGGCCAGCAAAGCCGATCTTTTGGTCATCCTCAATGATAACAATATGGCGATTGACCCCAATTCAGGTGTCATTGGACAATACCTTCTGAATATCTCCAAATCGCATACCTATAACAAGGTTAAGAAAGAAGTGTGGGAAGGATTGGGCAAACTCGATGGTTTTGGAAAGAGTACCCGCAAATTCATTCAAAAAAACCAGCATGCACTTAAAAACATGCTCCTGAAAGAAAATAACCTGTTTGAAGCATTTGATTTCAGGTATTTTGGGCCCATCGATGGGCACGATGTAAAATACCTCACGGAGGTACTGCTCGATCTGCAGGATATTCCTGGCCCCAAGCTGCTTCATATTGTTACCAAAAAAGGAAAAGGTTTTGTACATGCAGAGATAAACCAGACTAAATTTCATGCACCCGGTTTATTTGATAAAGTTACAGGCGAAATTTTAGCCGCTAAAAGCGATCGGATTGAACCCAGCAAATTTCAGAATGTATTTGGAGAAACTTTGCTCGAACTAGCCAGTCTGAACAAACGAATTGTTGGAATCACTCCTGCCATGCCTTCGGGCTGTTCAATGGATCTGATGATCGAAAAAATGCCCCAACGGGCTTTTGATGTAGGTATTGCCGAACAGCATGCCGTTACCTTTGCCGCCGGACTGGCCACACAAGGCATGGTACCGTTTTGCAATATTTATTCCACATTCATGCAACGGGCATACGACCAGGTAATTCATGATGTAGCCTTGCAAAACCTGCCGGTCGTCTTTTGCCTCGATCGCGGTGGTCTTGTTGGAGAAGACGGACCAACCCATCATGGAGTATTTGATCTGGTATATATGCGTACAGTTCCCAATATGATTGTTGCTGCTCCCATGGATGAGGCAGAGCTCAGGAACATGATGTATACTGCCCAACTGGATGAGAATAAGCATCCTGTTTCGATCCGTTACCCGCGCGGGTCAGGGACCGAGCCGGACTGGAAAAAACCTTTTGAAAAGATACCTGTCGGTAAGGGTCGCCAACTGGCCCAGGGAGATGAGCTGGCAATCCTGACAATCGGGAAACCAGGGGCGTTTGCACAGGAAGCGGTGAGCCAACTGGCAGGGGAAAACATTAAGGTGGCTCATTACGACATGCGTTTTGTGAAGCCCCTCGATGAGGAACTGCTGGAGACCATCTTTGCCGACTATTCGAAAATCATTACTGTGGAAGACGGTGCTGTTAAAGGAGGATTCGGAAGCGCAATCCTTGAATTTATGGCTGAAAGGGGTTTTTCAGCCCAGGTGAAACTGCTGGGCGTACCCGATCGTTTTATTGAACATGGTTCGCTGGGCGATTTATATGAACTATGCGGAATAAACAGGGAAGGCATCATCGGGGCAGTGCGTAAAATGCTTGTGAAATAGGATAATAATTGTAACTTAATCCCGTTTTCAAGGAAATGATTTAAAATAGCTCGCCTTGGATATTTACCTGAAACGAAAACGTGGAAAAATCCTGTTGCTGATTGTAGCAGTTTTTATTGGTGTGGCCTCATTGCTTTATACCAACTGGCTGACAGAGAGGATGGCGCATGAAGAACGCAAGAAGGTGGAACTGTGGGCTGAAGCTACCAAACGCGTTGCCGAGGCAGGAATTCAGACCAGTGTGGAAGCAAACGTAGAACAGATAACAACAGCTTATTTTACCCTCATCCAGTTAATTCTGGAACAAAATACAACAATACCCATAATCATTATTGAGCCCGACGGCAGTTTTAACCTCAGCGCCAACATCAGCTATACTGAGGGGCGCAGGCAACATGTGCTGAACAAGGAGCTTGAAAAAATGTTTGGACATGCCGAACCCATCCGCATCGATCTTGCGGATGAAGATTATTTGTTGCTATACTACCGGGAATCCAGCCTGTTACGAAACCTGCGCTATTACCCGTTTGTCCAGTTAATTGTGATTGTTGTGTTTATTGTGGCTGCCTACTCGGCCTTCAGCGCCACCCAGCGTGCCGAACAAAACCAGGTTTGGGTAGGTATGTCGAAAGAAACTGCTCATCAATTGGGAACGCCCATTTCTTCGCTGATGGCATGGGTCGAACTTCTTAAACTTCAGGATATCGATCCGGAGTTGTTAAAGGAATTTGAAAAGGATATTCACCGGCTTGAAAAAATTACTGAAAGGTTCTCAAAGATTGGCTCGCGGCCTGAACTGGTTCCCTCCAATATAGCCGATGTGCTTATTTCAACAGTAAATTATCTCAAAACCCGCTCTTCCAATAAGATTAAATTTGACCTGGTACTTGGTGATGAAAACCTGCAGCTGATTCCCCTGAATGCGGCTCTGTTTTCGTGGGTTATAGAAAACCTGTGCAAGAATGCGATCGATGCTATGGATAATGCAGGTAAAATTTCAATTCTGCTGCAGGATAAGGAAAATGCCATAATAATTGATGTTACCGATACAGGCAAAGGAGTTGTTAAATCAAACTTCAAAACAATATTTCAGCCCGGCTACTCGACCAAAAAAAGAGGGTGGGGGCTGGGCCTCTCCCTGGCAAAGAGGATTGTTGAAAACTATCACAACGGTAAAATTTTTATTAAATGGTCGGAATTGGGAAAGGGAACTACATTCCGTATAGTATTGAACAAAAACAGGTAGTTGCCCCCTTGTAAGGTTCTGATAATTCATGTGCACAGGTTTTAACTTACATCTGCCCGGGTTTTCATCAGGGTTCGTTTACTGTGGACCATTTCCTGCTGCACAAAAAAGCTTTATATTTGTTACATTCCAGGAAAGGAGAACCGGCAGAAGGAATTGCCGGTATGGTTAAAACAGTCCCTGCCCTTTTTTCAACAGGTTGTTTTGAACATAAAGAAAACAAATTTTAAAATGATACTAATTCGAATAAAAGATGCCGCTGCTAAATTCAGTAATTAATTGGATAAATATAAAGCGAAATTATCAGATACAGCTTTACCGCGAACATCCCGCAAACATTCAGATGGAAACCCTGCACTATTTGCTTGGAAAAGCAAAAGATACCTGGTGGGGAAGAAAGTATAATTTCAGGGAAATACATTCACTTGAAGCATTTAAACAGACGCTCCCGCTGCAAACCTACGATGATATTAAACCATTTGTAGACCGTTTGCGCGATGGTGAGAACGATGTATTGTGGCCGGGTGAGGTAAAATGGTTTGCAAAATCATCGGGGACAACAAGCGATAAAAGTAAATTTATTCCCGTTACCAAGGATGCCCTCGAAGATTGCCATTTGAGAGGTCCTAAAGATGTTTTTGCCCTTTATCTTAAGAATTATCCCGAAACCAAGGTGTTGAAAGGCAAATCACTTACCCTTGGAGGCAGCCATAAAATAAATAACTTCAGCAACAATTCCTATTATGGGGATCTGTCGGCCATATTAATTGAAAATGTACCGTTTTGGACTGATTTTATTCGGATTCCCCCTGCCGAAATTGCTCTTATAGAAGAGTTTGAAGAAAAAATTGAACAAATTATAGAAGTTTCGCTCGATCAGAATGTCACCTCCCTTGCCGGTGTTCCTTCGTGGTACCTGGTATTGCTGAAACGTATTCTTGAAAAAACCGGTAAAAGCACTATTTTGGAAGTATGGCCCAACCTTGAGGTGTTCATTCACGGAGGTGTGAATTTTGAACCCTACCGCGAGCAGTATAAGAAGCTGATTCCCTCGGAAGGGATGCATTACATGGAAACTTACAATGCTTCTGAAGGTTTTTTTGCAATTCAGGATGATCCTTCCCGCGGTGATATGATGCTTATGCTCGATTACGGTGTTTACTATGAATTCATCCCTATGGAAGAATTCGGCAAAGAGAAGCCCAATGTAATATCACTCGAGGAGGTGGAACTGAATAAAAACTATGCGCTTGTTATTTCCACAAATGCGGGGCTGTGGCGCTATATTATTGGCGACACCATTATGTTTACCGGGATGAATCCTTACAGGCTGAAAATTACAGGGCGTACCAGGCATTTTATAAATGCATTTGGAGAGGAGGTAATTATCGATAATGCTGAAAATGCCTTGCAGGTTGCCTGTCGTGAAACAGGAGCCATAATAAATGAATACACGGCAGGGCCTGTATTCATATCCGATAACCAAAAAGGAGCCCACCAGTGGATTATCGAATTTGAGAACGAACCGGCCAGCTTAAACCGGTTTGCTGAAATACTGGACAAAAGCCTGCAGGAATTAAACTCCGATTATGAAGCCAAAAGATATAAGAACCTGACCCTGGAGCAAATACACCTTGTTGCAGCACCCAAAGGGACCTTCTACAGATGGATGAAAATGAAAGGAAAAATCGGCGGGCAAAATAAAATCCCCCGGTTGGCGAACGACAGAAAATACCTCGATGAACTTCTTGACCTGATGCAGGAGTGAAATTATTTTATTAATTTCGGACATTTATCAACATAACCATGCATATAGCAGTAGCAGGAAATATTGGCGCAGGAAAAACCACCCTTACCGGATTATTGGCAAAACATTATAAATGGATGCCGCACTATGAAGATGTGGATGAAAATCTTTATCTGAATGATTTTTACAACGATATGCAGCGTTGGGCATTCAACCTTCAGATCTACTTTCTTAACTCACGGTTCAAACAAATTATCGATATCCGTAAATCGGGAAGCACCGTTATTCAGGATCGTACAATTTATGAAGATGCTGAAATTTTTGCTCCTAACCTGCACAGTATGGGCCTTATGAGTACGCGTGATTTTAAAAATTACAAATCGCTCTTCGACCTGATGGTCAGCCTTATTCAGCCGCCCGACCTGCTCATTTACCTGCGTGCTTCAGTCCCTACCCTTGTCAATCAGATCCAGAAACGGGGACGTGAATATGAAAACTCAATCCGTATCGACTACCTTAAGCAATTGAACGAGAGGTATGAAAAATGGATTACAGGTTATAAAATGGGGAAGTTGCTGATAATTAGCGTCGATAGCTTTGATTTTACATCCAACCCCGAACATTTGAGTGCAATAATCGATCGGATCGATGCCCAGATACATGGGTTGTTTTAATCAAGGTTTTCAATCGACTTTATTATTCCCGGCCAGAAGGCGTCGGGTATTTTAGCGCCCATCACCTCAACTACTTTTCCCGATACCTGTGCTGCTATGGCACCACAGCAATCCAGACTGCAGCCATTGGATAAGCCATACAAAAATCCTGCAGCGTAGGCATCTCCGGCTCCCGTGGTGTCAACAGCACTGGCCGGTACTGCCCCTGTTCTCACAATTTCATCGCCCCGTTGGATCAGTGACCCTGATTTGCCAATTTTAACAACAGCAATATCGCACATCGATGCAATTTCTTGCAATGCCCTTTCAGGTTGCTTACCGGTGAATGAGAATGCCTCTTCTTCGTTAGCAAAAACAATGTCCACCTTTTCCTTTACCAGTCGCTTTAAATATTCGAGGTGGGCCTCAACTACATTAAAACTCGATAAATCAAGTGCAATTTTAAGGTTTTCCTTTTGCGCCAGATCCATTGCTTTTTCAATAAGCTTATGATCCTGTACAAGGTATCCCTCAATAAATAACGTGGAGTAACCGCTGAACATCTGCTGCGTAAGTTCTCCGGGCTTTAAATCCGCTGCCGCACCCAAATAGGTGGCCATAGTTCTTTCCGAATCCCGGCTCACAAGGGCCATTACCCGGCCGGTCTCCTTTTTGCTTATAAGCAGGTGTGTCTGAATATTCTTTATTTCAAATTCCTCGCGAAACCCCGATCCAAGTATATCGTTGCCTATTTTTCCAATATAACCACAACGCATGCCCAATGCACAAAGGGCATGAATTGTATTGGCAGCCGACCCTCCGGTTGTTATTTCCCGTTCATTGTTTGCGGTGGCTTCAAATATCCTCCTGGAAAGAGCTTCATCAACAAGGGTCATACTTCCTCTGCGTAATCCAAACTGGTCAAGCAATGAATCGTCAACAAGCACATTGATGACATCAACAAGGGCATTTCCGATGCCTAAAACTGCAGGTGTTCCTATCGTTTTTTTCATGTAACCGCATTATTTACCTGATGTGGCAAAAAAAAATTTCTGCAAATATACCAAGTTTAAAATGCTTATGAAAACCGGCAGGCTAATTATCATATAAAACAGGTGCAGGTTGATTTGAACAATATAAATCTTATTCTGTTACTATAGATTGGGACTTGAGAAAATATTGTAAACACTTGCTTGCATTACTATTCATTTCGAATAGAAAAAAACTGTCTAAAAGGTTAACCTATGAAGATTAAAAGCTATCTTAAAGAATTTGAACATCAAAAATTTTATATTCTTTCCCTTTTTGCTATCACTTTTTTGTTTTATTCGGTTTATTTATTCCTGGATCTTCGTGTTGTGTATATGATAACCGATGAGGATCACTTTTTTGAATGGATTACCGTTCTCTTTTTTATTATAGCAGGAGTGCTTAGTTTTAAACTTTTTTTGAAATTCCGAAGTCCATTTTTTATTCTGTTTTTCGTGCTGTTTTTCTTTGCAGCGGGGGAAGAAATCTCGTGGGGCCAGCGGATTCTTGGAGTCGAAACACCCCAGGCAATAAAGCAACTTAATGTGCAGGAGGAGTTTAATTTACATAATCTCGAAATATTTAATTCGGTTAATCAGCATCAGGAAAGTAAAGCCGGATGGTCTCGCCTGCTTGAAATTAATTTTCTGTTTAGGGTAGGAACCCTTCTCTATGGTATTCTTCTGCCATTGCTGGTTTTTCATATCCCTTTTGTCAGGAATTTTGCCCGGGCAATAAATATACCTGTACCCCCTGTTTCGATAGGCGTTTTCTTTTTTATTACATGGCTTTGTTTTCGGATTTTGCATACAAATTTCCAGGTAGTAAAAAATGGCGGGGATGAAATCTATGAAAGCCTGGCTGCCTTGGTATTTATGGTAATTTTTATGTGGTTTAACAGATTCAAAAACGAGGTGGACTACATGGGCACCGATCTGAAAGAATCCCTTCAGGAAACTCCCGTTTCGACGCCTGTCAGACAATGGTCAAAGACAATTTACTCATAAAATATCCTGCTTTTTAATGCCATTCGTAAAATATAAATAATCAGAATCCGCTGCAGCATTCCATCAAATAAGTTAAACAACATGCCGGTGGCAACGGCCCGACCGGGAATGGTTCTGTAGTTAATTTTTATGTTCTGCTGCTATTTCCCGTCATTTTTTGGAGCTTATCATGTTTTGATTATACCCATGCTGAAAAAGAATTTTCCTGGTTTCAACCGGTTGCAATAAGCCCTTTTCCAAAACGGGTAAACAATTATTTAACATTCGGGTTAAATTAACAGAGGCTATTTCATCAGCACATGATTTTGTAATGAAAGCCTGAGGATGAAATTTATAGCGATGATATTTTTTTCGTTTAAATCTTTTTAAATGCGAAATCGTGTGATTGTTATAAAAAGGCATCTGTTTGAATAACAATAATAATGGAATCCGAACATACAATAATGAAATTCAATTTGTATTTGAAAGAGGCAAAGTATTTGAGGGCTTATATAATCACCACCTTCCTTGGCGGGCTGCTTTTTTATTCCGTTTTTCTGTTTTTGGATGGTTCTGCCATACTGCGTTTAACAGAGGAGGATCACCTGTATGAGTGGTTAACAGTCGTGTTTTTTCTGGGTTCGTCGGTTTTAAGTTTAATGCTGTTTCTAAGAAAGAAGAACTTGTTTTTCATATTATTTTTTGTTGCATTCTTCTTTGCAGCCGGTGAAGAAATATCATGGGGCCAGCGGATAATCGGGTTTGAAACTCCCGAAAAAATTAAAGAAAGAAATATACAGGATGAATTTACCCTGCATAACCTGGAGGCATTTAGCCGGATGAATTCAGAACGAAATCTAAAGTCAGGATTTGCCCGCCTGCTGGAATTCAATTTCTTATTTAAGGCTGGAACCCTATTGTATGGAATAGTCCTTCCATTTTTAGTTTTTCATTTCAGAGCTATCCGAAACCTGACAAAGTGGATGAAACTCCCGGTTCCACCAATTACAATTGGCGTGTTTTTTTTATTTAACTGGATGATCTACAGGTATGTTAATGTAACCGTTCCGCAATATGCCCTTCGCTCAGGCGAAATCATGGAATGCTTTGCAGCCCTGATATTTCTTGCAATATTTTTCTTCTATTACCGGGAAAGAAAAAGCATTGATTACATTGGTTCCGACATAAAACATTCATTGGATCCTTCTGCTTCAGTTCGTTTTGTTTAAAAGCGACGGCACCTGCACCACCGAAACAGATAAATAGAAAAAATATATTCTTTTTTGCAACAGGTATAATCTTTTTCTATGCCCTGGCGGCAATCCACCTGATTGCCCGGTAACAGGCATGGTTCAATTCTAAATCCAGCCCACAGGACCGCTAATCCGGGTGAAACTTCATCGTACCGGTTCCGGGTTGCAGGTAAGCCACCGGAGCCCTGTAGAACAGATTAGTTTCAGGGTTTGTAAATAGGAGTATTTACGGAGGGTATTGCATAATAAAACCTGATCAAATTCAATGTTTATTCGATATTAACTCAGTGTAAAGTCAATTATAATTGAATTTATACTGAGTTAATATTGAGTTATCATTGAGTTAATATTGAATTTAGTCCGTTTAAAGTATGAGCCTTTTAAGGTGAATCAGGGACATCTGATGTAACGAAAATGCTGCAGGAAATGAAAGGGATGCATAGAAAAAAGGTATCTGCTTTTCAATATAAAAAATTGTTCTGATTGCACGGGGCGATCGTTGCTTTTTAAATCCTGCTTAATCGGGCGAAAGTCGTTTGAAAGAAAAATTACCTGAAAAAAAATCTCCTCTATTTCAATGATTCCGTTGACAAAGGGGACATACCCGCTTCATAACTGTTGAAATAGTAAACACTGTAAAGAAAATCAACAACGTGCGTAACTGACAGAATACCAGAGAGTAAAGCAAAAACAGGAAATCAATTGTAAAGAAATTAAACAATCCGTGCTGTTTAGATATCTATCATGAACTGGCGTAAAAAGCTGGTATAGAGCACGAAACGCAAGTCAAAATCATTGGCACCCTATTTGGATTATTAAAGCGACGGAATATTAAAAGATTAAAAATCAATATAATGAAAGTTTTAATACAATCAATTAAGCGTACCAAAATGAAAACAAACTTGCTATTTTATTTAATCGGGTCATTTTTAATTTTCAGTAACACCAGTTACGCAGCAAATGCAAAAAATGATCGGGCACAGGAGCAGGCAGCCGGCAGTAAAATACAAATTGTATGCACCCCTGAGCTGGAAAGTCTGGTTGCTGGGTGGGTTTCTTCTTATAAGGAAACACAGGCCCATCAGGATTTTGTGATCAACTCCAATGCTGACAGGGTTTCTGAAGGAAGCATAAATTTTTTTACAGGTTACAAGCCCCTGGCCGGGAGCGAAACACTTACCGATCGGTTAATTGTTGGCCATGAAATCATTGTGCCTGTAACAAATAGCCGGAATCCCATGATGGAGAGGCTAAACAAAGAGGGCATTACAGCCGGGGATTTTTCACACATTTTAGCTGCAGGTGCCTCCTGGGACAAGGTGAAGAAAGAGGGTGTACAGCAACCCATACGGGTTTATGTTGCCGACTACCCTCAGCTGACTGCCCGGCTGGCCGAATACGGCGGAATCAGCGAAACGATGATTTCAGCTGAAAAGGCAGCTTCTTCGGAAGCACTTTTGTCGGTGATTCGCACCGATATTCATGCTGTCGGGTTTTTAAGGCTTGCCGATGTATTGACTGCACAAAACAATGAATTTGCTGAGGGAATCAGCATTATTCCAATCGACAAGAACGGAAACGGGCAGATCGACCGATTTGAAAACATCTATGCCACCCCGGAAGAACTGGTCCGTGGCGCCTGGATCGGAAAGTATCCAAGGAAGTTATGCTGTGAGGTATTTGCAGCCGTTGCTTCGCTTCCAGTTGACAAGGCCTCGAATGATTTCCTGGAATGGGTAATTGCTGATGGGCAGCAATTCGTAAGTTCAATGGGATTCAGCAGCTTGTCGACCCGGGAAAAAACGGCCGGCATTTTGGCATTAAGGCCTTCGCCGCCTTCGGATGTTACACCGGCTGCCCCTGTAGTGCCTCATTTATGGGTGATGGCTGGCATTGCCCTGGCCTTTATGGTGCTATTAACTTTTATGGTAAGGGCGGGCCTCAGACACCGGTCGGGTATTCAGAGCGAGGATATTGAAATTACATCGGCGCTGAACGTAAATTCGATATTGGCACCAGCCGGTTTGTTTTACGATAAAACGCACACATGGGCTTTCATGGAACAAAACGGGTTTGTAAAAATAGGTGTTGATGATTTTCTTCCCCATGTGACCGGCAGGTTATCGCAAATAAAGATGAAAGCCCGGGGAGAAAAAATCAGAAAGGGAGAGAAAATTCTGACACTTATACGCGAAGGCAAACAGCTTGATATATATTCTCCGGTGACCGGGGTTATTAAAGAGCAGAATAATTTGCTGAATATTGAACCTTCCCAAATTAATACAGATCCGTATGCAGCAGGATGGGTATACCAGGTTGAGCCTGCCAACTGGTTAAGGGAGACAAAATTTATGTTCATGGCCGATTCATTCAGAGACTGGCTTGAAGATGAGTTTGTACGGCTGAAAGATTTTTTGGCAGCATCGGCAAATTCCAATTCCGTTGTATACAATCATATTGTCCTTCAGGATGGGGGTGAACTGACCGATAATGTACTTGCCAACCTGGAGCCAAAGGTATGGGAAGATTTCCAGACACAATTTATTGATACTTCGCGTTAAAAAAGCACCAAATTTAAACTAAATAACAATAAAATTAGAAGTTATGAGCATTGATCGGCGAAAGTTTTTCAAAGTCATGGGCATTACCGGCCTGACCATTATGGGTTTTGAATCGTCGGGATCACCCGGGTCGAATGACGATGAAACTGAATTCTACGGCGTGTTGTATGATTCCAGTATCTGCATCGGATGCAGGGCTTGTGAAAACGCTTGTGCAAAAGCACATGATCTTCCGGTTCCGGAAGATGAAATGAAACCCGGGGTTTTAAGAAAAACCAGTGAGAACCAGCGTTGTGCTGTGAACAGTTATGAAACTTCAGAAGGAGAGGTTTATGTGAGGAACCAATGCATGCACTGCAATGAACCCGCATGTGTGGCTGCCTGTCTGACACAGGCCATGCACAAGACAAAGGAGGGGCCTGTGATCTGGCGGGAGGAAAAATGCATGGGTTGCCGCTACTGTATGATTTCCTGTCCGTTTGATGTGCCTAAATTTGAATATGGAAGCATCAATCCAAAAATTCAGAAGTGCGACATGTGTTACGACCGGATTATGAATGGTGAGATTCCGGTATGTGTCGAAACCTGCGGTGATGCGCTTTATTTTGGGACCAGGCGCGAATTGATTGCAGAAGCGCGCCGCCGGATTGCCGAATGGCCCGAGATGTATATCGACACCATTTATGGCGAAAAAACGGCCGGCGGTACCGGTTACCTTTATGCAGGGCCTGTTCCCCACAACGAGCTGGGTTTTGATATCCGGATTCAAAACGCATCGTATCCTGCCTTAACCAAGAGTTTTTTGTACAGTGTTCCTGCGGTTGATGTTCTGGTTCCCTCTGTTCTGCTGGGAATTCACGCCGCCACCAGTTTAAACCAAAATAAAAATGAAGATCATGACTAGTCCAGCATTTCCTATAACAGAAAAGAAAAATAAACGGTCGGTTTGGCGCTTTATCCTGGCTGAATTAAAGCCCCGGGGAAAATGGCTGACTCCGTTTAATATAATTTCGCTGCCAATAATTTTAACCGGCCTTGTTCTGATAGCGGTCCGCTTTATTTATGGTCTGGGTGCGGTGTCAAATGTTTCGCAGGATATTCCCTGGGGATTGTGGAAGGGATTCAATGTGGTTACTGGTGTGGCTTTTGCCGGTGGTGCTTATGTTCTGACATTCATCGTGTATATTCTGAAGGTTGATAAATTTCATTCGATAATTAGAGTAACTGTTTTGAATGGTTTTCTGGCTTACCTGTTTTATACCGGTGCACTGGTACTCGATCTGGGCAAGCCGTGGAATATTTTCAACCCTATAATAGGCAACAATTTCGGAGCAAATTCGGTGTTGTTTTTGGTGTCGTGGCATTTTTTACTCTATATTCTGGCACAGCTTATGGAATTTTCTCCTGCAATTGCCGAATGGCTTGGTTCAAAACGGGCGCACCGGATTTTAACAGGCCTTACAGTAGGGGCAGTAATTTTTGGTATAACCCTGTCGGTATTGCACCAGGCCGGTTTGGGAGCGCTCTTTTTAATGGCCAGAGAAAAGATTCACCCGCTGTGGTACTCTGAATTTATTCCGCTCATGTTCCTTATTTCGAGTGTATTTGCAGGGCTTTCAATGATCATTTTTGAAGGGTCCATCAGTCAGCGCGTGTTTTTCGACCAAATAGACCGGAAAACACTTAGCAAAAGGAGGGATATGCTCAGCAGTCTGTCGCGGATTTGCGCATACAGTATGTTTATTTATTTCTTTATGCAGATTCTTATTTTTATTCACGGACATCGGTTACCTTACCTGAACACCCCGATGGGTTACTGGTTCTTGCTTGAAATGCTGGGTTTTGTGCTTGTTCCAATGCTGCTGTTTATTCGCAGTTTCCAAAAATCAAGCATATTGTTAACCCGCATAGCTGCAATAATTACACTTTTGGGAATCGTCCTGAACCGGCTCAATGTATCGATTATCGCCTTCCGCTGGGATGCTGCTGTACGTTATGTACCATCATGGATGGAGATCGTGATCAGCATCAGCATCATCCTGATTCAGGTCTGGATTTTCAGATGGGTAATCAGCCGGATGCCTGTGTTTAAGGAATCACCATCATGGGCAAAAGCAAAACATTAACCTGCTACCACAACATTAAACTGATAATTTAAAAATTATAAAAAATGGAAGGATTTACATACACCAACATATTTGAAACAAAGGCCCTTGAATATTTAATAATAGTATTCTTTTTTGCACTCCTGGTGCCTTTCTGGATGTTGCTTACCAAGAAATACAAGCCGCTGGGGCAATTAAAACCGGAACCTGAATTTTTAACGCCCGGCTCGTTAAAGCTGCCGCAGGGTATTTTTTTCAGTAAATACCACACCTGGGCACATCTCGAAAAGAACGGCGAAGCAAAGGTAGGTATGGATGATTTGATTTTACATCTTACCGGTAATGTATCGGTCAGCCTGTATAAACCGGCAGGCGATATTGTCGGGAGAGGAGAGCCCCTGGCCCGCATTCAATACAATGGTAACAGCCTGGAGTTGGCCTCACCCATTTCGGGCGAGGTATGCGACACGAATGAGCAGCTTTTAAAAGATCCCGGGCTGTTGAAAAACGACCCTTATAAACACGGCTGGCTGTATTCGTTAAAGCCCCTGAACTGGAAAGCGGATACCGATTCATGTTTTTTGGCCGAGGATGCCAATGTATGGGCAAAGGATGAGTTGCTGCGCATGAAGGATTTTCTGGCAGTTTCGATTTCAAAAACAATGCCCGGGCCCTCGGTTATGGTAATGCAGGATGGAGGCGAGATTGTGGAAAAGGCCTTGGCACAATTCCCGCAGGATGTGTGGCAGGATTTCCAGGAAACATTTTTATCCTGAGGCTTTCATTTATAAATTTATTAATTAAAGCGTAAACGGCATATTTTTTATATGCCGTTTTCTTTTTTAAGACAGAACAACATCATCGGGGCAATCCGATCATTTTACGAAGTACCCTCAGAATAACCTGTAATTATTTTGAACCATTAACCATATGGTATGTTCTGTACTCTGTAAACGAACAGCTATTGTTCAGAGATAAAGCCGGGTAGAATTTTAATAAAATTATCCTATATTTAATATTGTTAAAATATGATCCAGAAGAAGTAGATCATTATGGTATTTCATTCGTCATTTGAAATCGCTTACCTGTGGTTACCCCTGATTGGGTTTGCCATTGGTTTTTTTGCATCGGTACTGGGCAGTGGCGGTGGTTTTTTTTTCCTGCCTTCGCTGATATTAATTTATAATATTCCGGCACAGACTGCCGTGGCCACATCGCTGGCTGCCACATTGCCCATCTGCATTGTAGGGTCGATCGGGCATTACCGCAACAGCCATATACATTTCAGGCTGGGGTTAATATTTGCCCTGTCAGGTATTCTTGGGGCAGTTGCAGGGGCAGGCCTTTCAAATCGGATATCTTCGGAACATTTAAAAATTGGATTTGGTATATACTCTCTGTTAATAGCCATTCAGATTTTTATTAACGACTGGAAAAGAAAAAAGGCACTGCAAAAAGGCATCGAAGAGCCGGAAATGAGCAGCAGGAGAAAGTTCAGGAAAGGGTCGGCCTATGGTTTTATGGCAGGTGCGGTAACGGGCACTTTTGGCACCAGCGGGGCAGCGCCTGTTTTGGCAGGTCTGTTGTCGATGAAGATTCCTCTGAAGGTGGTTGCCGGCACATCGTTGCTGGTAATTACAGTAACCACATTTACCGCTCTGGGTGCACACTTTCTGATTGGACGCATTGACCTGACACTGGTTTGGTTTCTTACCTCGGGTACCGTTATCGGAGCTTTTACCGGGCCCCGGTATCTGGCTCGTATTAAAACCGAAAAGGCCGAATCTCCTGCCCGCAGATGGTATGCCCTGGCTTTGTTAATCTTTGGGGTGCTGTTAATAGCAACTAATTAATTTAATGACTATGTAGTATGATCTCTACCATCTATTTTATAATTCTGGCTTATTTTATTCTGGGCTTTATAGGTTTTCTTTTTATTAATAAAAAAAAGGAAAGAGAAGTTGCCCGAAACAGCTGGATTAAGTTTATTACATACTTCTTTATTATACACCTATTGTTTTTCAGTATTGCACTGTTTCCCGTTTTATTCAGAAGCATATCAGCACTGATTATTGCAGCAGGGTTCTATGAATTGTATAAAGTGTACAGTGATGCACATCAATCAAAAACAACTTTTTTTTTGCTATCGGTTGTTATTTACAGTTTTTTATCGGCAGGCTTTTATTTTTTCAGTGGCCTTGCTTCGGGGCTTGTACTGTTTTCGTTTCTCATAGTTTCAATATTCGATAGTTTTAGTCAGATCGCGGGTCAACTTTGGGGGAGAAGGAAATTAATTCCCAGAATCAGCCCCCAAAAAACAGCAGAAGGTTTTTTTGGGGGGGCTGCAGTTGCCATTGCAAGCAGTTATTTGTTAAATAATCTGATAGATAGAACAATTGTTGAAACGATGGGGCTGGCTGCCGGGATAATCGTTTTTGCATTTTTTGGCGACCTGGCAGCTTCTTACTATAAAAGAAATTACAGCGCAAAGGATTTTAGCCGCCTGATTCCCGGGCATGGCGGCTTTCTCGACCGGTTCGACAGTCTGATGGCAGGTGCAGCATTCATTGCTTTAAGTGAAGTTGCATCATTGCATTGAATAGTTGTGGAGAATGAATTAAAAGAAAAATATTTATGGGAAATCAGTTGGCACTTACTTTTATTTTTTTAGTTGCTATAATTTCATTATTGGTTTTTACCGAGCTGATTTACCGCAGGCTGGGTTTAAAGGGGGAAGTTACACGAAAGATCGCGCATTTTACGGCCACCCTTTCCACAATTACCTTTCCGTATCTTTTCGACCATCATTGGTATGTGCTCGGACTTGCCCTGTTTTTCTTTGTTGTATTGTATATAAGCCGCCATGGAACACAACTGAAATCGATACACGATATTGCCCGAAAATCAATTGGCAGTTATCTTCTACCCATTGCCATATACCTTACGTTTCTTATTTCTTATAAATCAGATAACCGCCTTTATTATATCCTGCCAATATTAATTCTGGCAATTAGCGATCCGGCGGCAGGAATTATGGGGATAAATATGAAAACATTCAATCACAGAATAAAAATTTTTGGATATAAATTAAAAAAAACAATCCTCGGATCGTCGGCTTTTTTTATATCCGGTTTCATAATTGGTATTATTGCTTTATACTTTAACCGGATGGTTTTTGATTTAAAAACTTTTTGGCTGGCATTGGGTATAGCGGTAGTAAGTACCCTGGTCGAGATGTTCAGCTGGAGGGGGAGCGATAATCTGTTTATACCGCTGAGTGTTTTGCTGATGCTTGTATTGTTTCTTTAACAAAACGTTGATTTGTAGCTGAGAGAAGAGGTTTAACGAAAAATTTTCAATGATGAAATTGATTATAAAAGGGGAAAACATAGTAAATGTTCCGAATTTTATAAGTTTTTACAGGCTTATTATGTTCCCTTTGATTTTATACCTTGCCCTTGTAGGCAATGAAAAATGGTTTGTAATTCTGCTTGTAATAAGCCTCATCAGTGATATTTTGGACGGGAGCATTGCCCGGTTTTTCAACATACGGACCAAATTTGGGGCAGCACTTGATAATCTTGCAGATATCGGGACATACATTTTGGCCCTGCTTGGCGTATTTCTATTCAGGTGGAATGAAATTGCGCCCCATGCCTGGCTGTTGTATCTTTTTCTGGCCGTATTTATATTAAGCTATATTGTTGCTTTCATCCGTTTTGGCAAAATCCCGGGTCTTCATTTATATTTATCGGTTACCGCCGGTTACATTCAGGGAATTTTCTTTTTTATTTTGTTTGTCTGGGGGTTTTACGCCGTAATGTATTACCTCGCCGTTGGTTTGGGAGTTGTAGCCTATATTGAAAAAATTATTGTGCTGCTGCGGCTTGATGATATAAAGTTTGATGTAAAAGGGCTTTACTGGTTAAATAGAACTGCTGATAAGAAATGAAGCAGTTTTTTTTTAAAACTTCTTTCTCTGAAAAGGTAATAATTTTTTGGCTGCGCTTCACTTATCCGGTAACCGGGGTGATGGAGAATTAAAGAAAGCTGTTTGCAGACAGACCCCTAATGGAGCTGTAATGATAAAAGTTTGTTTTGTAAAGGCTTGATGAAGTTTAAACTTCAGGAGGTGTATTTACGTACGGTTTTAAGCACAATTTGTTTTTAATTCCTTTAAAAGGAACCTCATTGGCCCTCCCTCACAAGAAACCACATCGTACGATATGCCCGGGTGAATGTTTGTTTCCATTGCAGAATCAAACTTTATTATTTTTCTGTTGTTGAGAAAACAATGCACACAAGTTTTAGCCCCCGATTGTATGGAACAAACACAAAAAAGCAATATACGTGATGATTGGAAACGGTTAAAACGTGCATTAATGCTTGCTGCCCCTAAAAAGAAAAATGTTATAATCATAGTTTTCCTAACATTACTTGTTGTTGCTGCCGGTGTTGCTGAACCATTGATAATGAAATTTATAATTGACCGGCTGACCGATGATTTAAATGTCGGTATGTTGATTAAAGGTATTTTGCTGCTGCTTGTAGTTGCTGTTTTTCGTGAAATAGCAGCTGCCTTTTCGAACTGGCTTACCTGGCGCACCCGTATAAGGGTTCATCATAATCTGTTACGGGTAACAGTTGGCCGGCTGCATATTCTGCCTGTTGATTTTCACCGTTCACAAGGATCGGGCGCCATAATGACTAAACTTGAGCGGGGAATACAGGGTTATGTCAAAGCCGTATCTGAAATTGCATTCAATGTATTTCCAGCCATTGCCTATTTGGGTATGGCCCTTATTGTTATGCTGCGTCTCGACTGGCGCATGACTCTTCTCATAATGGTGTTTACTCCGTTACCTGCAGTTATAGCCAACATGGCTGCCCCACATCAGCGCAGCAGGGAAAGTTATTTAATGGGCCGCTGGGCAAAGATTTACAGTCGTTTCAATGAGGTTCTTTCAGGCATTGTTACAGTCAGGAGCTTTGCAATGGAAGATTATGAAAAAACAAGGTTTATGAAGCATGTGGAAGAGGCCAATGACCGGGTGGTAAAAGGCGTGGGTTTTGATTCCAGGATTACAGCTGTTCAGAATACAATTGTTGTATGCGCCAGGGTGTCGGCCATCGCTTTTGGTGCTTATCTGATTATTTCAAATGAGATTACAATCGGGACTCTTGTTGCATACCTGGCTTATATCGGGGGGTTATTTGGACCGGTGCAAAGTTTAACAGGTATTTATACCTCGTTTCAGATGGCTACTGTTTCGTTGGAACATATTTTCGAGATATTGGATAAACAAGACTTTCTGGGAGATCATCCCAATGCCCTGGAGCCGCAGGAGATAAAAGGTGAAGTAGTTTACCGGAATGTTCATTTCAGTTATGAAGCATCAAAAACAAAAATCATTCATGGTTTTAATCTTCACGTACAACCAGGAGAATCCGTCGCCTTTGTGGGGCCCAGTGGCTCAGGCAAAACCACGCTGATAGCCCTGCTTCAAAGGTTTTACGATCCTTCGGAAGGGGAAGTTTTAATCGACGGATATGATTTGAAAATGCTGAAGCAGATTTCGATTCGCCGGCAAATGGGTGTAGTTATGCAGGATGCTCTTCTTTTCAATGAATCGGTGTATGAAAACATCAGGTATGGAAAGCAGGATGCTGATTTTGAAGAGGTAGTAATAGCAGCCAGGGCGGCAAACGCACATGAGTTTATAATGGATTTGCCCGATGGTTATGAAACTCTGGCCGGAGAAAGAGGTGGCAGGTTTTCAGGTGGCGAGAGGCAACGGATTGCAATTGCCCGTGCTATTTTAAAAGACCCGCCGATTCTTATCCTTGATGAAGCTTCTTCGGCGATGGATGCCGAACTTGAAGCTTTGGTTCAGGAGGCACTATTAAAACTCATGAAGGGAAGAACTACCTTTATTATCGCCCACCGTTTAAATACGGTTGTGAATGCCAATCAGATTGTTGTAATGCAAAAAGGTCGTATTCTTGAGCAGGGTACCCACAGTCAACTGATGAATGCCGATGGCTATTATGCTCTTCTTGTTAAAAGGCAGACCCATGGGCTGTTAAACATTTAAAATTTCGGTAGTTCATACGAAGGATGTGCATTGTGTTTCTGGAGAATATTGCAGCCTGGTTTCTTTGCCTTTTCCGGGGGAAAAATGGATTTATGCCCGGTTGCTGACAATATATAATAAAGCGTTTTTTTAAAAAATGTTTGGATGTTGCCATTTTTATTGTCCTTCAAAGTTTTTGTAATTCTGCTCATGAAGCAGAAAAATTCGGAACTGCCTGTCCGGAAATTTTTAATAAGACGGTAAAATTGAGTATATTTAAAAAGCAGTTACCGGAATTAACTTCACTTATCAGGAGTTTAAAATATCCCGATGAAATACTTATATTCCGGTCTTTTTAAAAAGAAAAATTATAAAAATAAAAACTAAAAATGCCTTAGCTTTTACTTATAACTCATTGTTTTGTATTATTTTCAACTTTTGAAATTAAAGTCAGGTTAGAAACAGGAAAATTAAAATAATATGAAATCTTCACAGAACAGAAGGGAATTTTTGAGGCTTTCGGTTGTTGGCGCATTGGGAATGACAGCATTCAGCCCGCTGGCCTGCCAACCGGCAACCGGTTCCGACAAAAAGAAGTACGGAGTGGGCTTGCAGCTTTATACGATTCGCGATGCCATGAGTGCTGATGTTAAAGGGTCGCTCCAAAAATTATCGGACCTTGGGTATAAAAATCTTGAACTTGCTGATTATTCAAACGGTCAGTTTTATGGTTTTTCGCCTTCTGAATTCAAGAAATTGGTGAATGATTTCGGTATGGACATCATCGGCAGCCATACACAGGTGGAAGCTACCGGAATTACCCTTGACAATGCCCGGAAAATGGCCGACGATCATGCCGAGTTGGGGGTTAAATACTGCATTCAGCCATGGGTCAACGAGGAAGACCGAAACATAGAGTCGTACAAACGGATGATTGCCGATTGGAATGAGGTGGGACGAATTATGAAAAGTGCAGGCATTCAGTTTGGCTACCATAATCACAACTTTGAATTTGAAAATATTGATGGTGTGGTGCCTTACTATGATATATTTATGCCCGAAATGGACCGGGACCTGATTACAATGGAAATCGACCTGTTTTGGGTATCAAAAGCAGGCCAGGATCCTGTAGAAATGTTTAATAAATACCCGGGCAGGTTCCAGCTGTTTCATCTGAAAGATATGGCAACCAGGGAGGAACCCTTCTACGATGTAATAAAAGATGATATTACGGCCGTAGGCGAGGGAGTTATCGACTTTAAAAGAATATTGGAGGCAAAAGAAGTGGCAGGTATGAAATATATGTTTGTTGAAGACGATAACCAGGGGAACGGCAAGCCTTTTGAAGCCCTTGAAACCAGCATCAATAATCTTACTGACGATATTTTGAATGCATAATGTCGGGCCAGGCTGAAGGAAGAGTGAAGTTGGAATGTACAGTATGTTTCGTTTAAATTGTACCGTTTAACTTATAGTATCCTGCCAGTACATTATTCAACAGCAATTATCCATTTCCACAGAAAATTTATTTTAATAGTCATGTGGATAAAGCGGAATATTCTGACGCTGTTGCCATGCATTCCCTGTGAATGAATAGCAATACCTAAGGTGTGCCGGATGAGGCATTAATGCGGATGTTCATTTCGTTTTAGAAGGAGTATTTTCCTGTTTTTCTTTTGCCCGGGCAGAGCAACCTGCTGATCGGAATTTGAAGGAATTCTCTTTTTAACGCTCCGGGTTGCTGAAACCGATGAACGGTTCTGCCTTTGAGAAGGTTTTAAGACTGATGGTTGCTGCCGCAATGTGTCCCGATCATTCTTCCCGTTTTTTATATGAGTTTTAGTCTCTCCATCAACCGGAATTTTTTGGCTTATGCA
>OBJA01000777.1_pt1 | contig 25996 bp, 22 predicted proteins | sample 1519751 | NCBI WGS metagenome assembly OBJA01 (sample SAMEA3881238, study PRJEB22517) | soil metagenome | biome: lake sediment; feature: soda lake sediment; material: sediment, water from around vicinity | place: India | collected 2013-12-23 | depth 3 m
GATTTGGACACGCTGCTTTCTACTGTTGACGTGATCTCTCTGCATGTTCCGTACAGCGAGCAGACACGCCATATTGTAGACGCGGCAAGCATAAGCCAAATGAAGCGCGGCGCGGTATTGATCAACACGGCACGTGGCGGGCTGATAGACGAGGAAGCTCTCGCAAAGGCCGTTCGTGATGGACATCTCGGTGGCGTTGGACTTGATGCTTTTGAGGAGGAGCCGCTGGCAGATTCTCCTCTCAAAGGGCTGCAAAATGTGGTGCTCACGCCGCATGCGGGTGGACACACCGTGCAGGCGATCGCACGTATGGGTATGATGGCTGTGGATAATGCCATCGCCGTGCTCTCGGGAAAAGACACCCCATATGCATTATAAAGAGTTTAAGGAGAACAGATTATGAACAAAAGCAAAGTGCTTAGACGTTTATGCGAGTGCGGCGTGGTGGCCGTTGTGCGCGCGCAGGACGAAAAACAAGCCATGAAAATAGTGGACGCCTGCATAGAGGCAGGCATCGTGGGTATAGAGATTACATTCACGGTGCCGAGCGCAGCGGATATCATCAAAAAATTAGCTAAAAGATACAGCCCTGAGCAGATACTAATCGGTGCGGGCACGGTACTCAATCCGCAAACAGCCGAGGCGTCGATTCGTGCGGGCGCGCAGTATGTGGTCGCACCTTGTTTGAATGCAGAAACAGTAAAGCTCTGTCTTCAGTATCAAGTGGCGTGTATGCCCGGCGCGATGACCGTCAAGGAGGTTGTTGAATGCATGGAGGCTGGTGCGGATATCGTCAAGCTGTTTCCAGGCAATCTTTTCGGACCTAAGATTATCAAGGCCATCATGGGGCCACTACCTCAGGCACGGCTGATGCCAACCGGTGGCGTAAACGCCGAAAACGCCGGTGAATGGATACGCGCGGGTGCCGTAGCCGTTGGCGCAGGCAGTGAGTTGACGGCAGGTGCTAAGACGGGCGATTACGCATCTATTGTGGAAATCGGTAAGTGTATGATTTTACAGGTGAAAAAGGCGCGACAGGACTCATTCGCGGGGATTCACTGATTTAATCTGACAACACCAAGAGAACATATGGAAAAGCAGTGTGTTATAAATATATGAATTCCCCACGTTCAGGCCGCTTTATGTTGGCTGATAGAATCCCCGCTATCGGATCACATGCGTGATTAATTAATAGCAAGGGAAACGAAATAAGTTTAACCGAAGGGAAGGTTTATTCTGTTATATCTATGGAAATCGGATGGTACCGCATTATAGATGATACCGATGAGGATTATCTGTTTTCGCCCGAACTTTTTGAGATAGTTGAATAGCCAATCAATCCAGTTTCCATCTCACGCTGACAAAGCCTTTAACGGGGCTTTTTTATATTACCCAAAAACTGCCCTACCATGCCGGGCTTTAAATGTATGGCCCCGAATGCCGGAGTGAACTGGGCTTAAACAAAATCACGAGTGGAAAGGATTTCATGGAATTTTTGATAAACGTTTTGGGCGATGAGCTCTATGTCCAAGTAGAAGCTGTTCTCAATGGCAACGAAAAAATCAAGCTGGCAAACCTTGCTGATGGCCAGTATGTCGGGAAAGACAAATTTGATGCGCTTGAGACGACAAAACAGACGCTTGAAGGCCAGCTGGCAGAGGCTAATCTACCATGGGCCATGTATTATATTGAATACTGTCCAGTTTGAGTGTCCAGAAGTGTTCTTTATCGCTACTATTTCAATTTGCCCACCTTTATTGCTAAACTCATTCCACTGTAAGATATTTATCAAAAAATCCATACGTTTATTTGTTTTTATACTTTTTAAAGGGTAGTGTATAGAATCCGTAACAAGGATTTAGGTAATATGGACAACCACACGATGAATAAATACTTGTTACTTAGATATTCTTAGAAAGGATAAATCGCTTTGGATATTATTCTGCATTATCCAAAAACAAAGACGTCACAACAGCAACTCGCGCGACAAGTTGCCGCTGTTCACGCGAATGCCGTTATTAATCAGATTGATAGCCTTTCTTGTCCAAGAGATCAGAAAAAGCGTCTTTTTGATAGTGTCGTTAAGAAAATGCGAAACAACAAGCCCGATTAGTCAATATTTATTAATTCTATTCTCACACTCGTTCCAACACCAAAAAGGCTCTATAAATTTTACAAACGGAAATCTATAAAAAATGAGAAAACTGTAAGCGCAATACTATCATAGTTATTGACGTTATGATATAATTGAATAAAAAAAATATCATTGAACTGAGGCAAATGGATTATATGCGAAACGAAATTGCGATATATTCACGTAAATCCAAGTTTACCGGAAAAGGCGAAAGTATTGAGAACCAAATTGAATTATGCCGTCAGTATATTCTTGCACATTATCCGAATACAAAGCCTGATGACATACTTGTATATGAAGATGAAGGTTTCTCGGGGGGAAATATAGAACGCCCAAAATTCAAACTCTTGATGTCTGACGCAAAAGAAAAGAAATTTTTTGCCATTGTATGCTATCGTCTTGATCGAATAAGCCGTAATATTGGTGATTTTGCAAAGTTAATTGAAGAGTTAAATGAGCTTCAAGTTGCATTTATATCAATTAAGGAGCAGTTTGATACGGCATCTCCAATGGGCAGGGCCATGATGTACATTGCGTCTGTATTCTCACAGCTTGAGAGAGAAACCATTGCGGAGCGCATTAGAGACAACATGCATGAACTATCAAAAACAGGACGCTGGCTAGGCGGCATTACACCAACAGGTTATAAATCCGAAGCTGTAGAAAACATCACTATTGATGGAAAAAGCAAAAAGTCATGTAAACTCAGGTTGTTACCTCAAGAAGCTGACTTAATACGGGTTATCTTTGAACGGTTTATTGAAACCAATTCTTTGACGAAGACGGAAACCTACTTGATTCAAAACAATTACAAAACAAAGAACGGAAAACTATTTACTCGTTTCGCAATAAAAAACATCTTGCGTAATCCTGTATATATGATTGCTGATTCTGAAGCATACAAATACCTGAACGAAAATGAAGTTAATTTATTCTCTGTGGAAGCTGAGTTTGATGGTCAGCATGGTATCATGGCTTACAACAGAACATTACAAAAGGCTAGCAGGGCAACGCAGATTCGGGAAATGAATGAATGGATTGCTTCGGTGGGCAAGCATCAAGGAATAATTGAAGGAGCGGATTGGATCAAGGTACAGCAGCAGCTACAACAAAACCGGTCCAAGGACTATCGAAAACCTCAAAGCAATACAGCTCTGCTTGCAGGCTTGTTATACTGCGACAACTGCAACAATCGTATGCGGCCAAAACTAAGCAAGCGTATAAATAAGCAAGGAGAGCAGATTTACACATATCTTTGCACATTGAAAGAGAAAAGCTGTCAACATAACTGCGAAATGAAAAATGTCAACGGTAACATATTGGATAGAAAAGTTTGTGAAGAGATAATGAAGCTATCGGAAGATAGTTCCGAGTTTATATATCAGCTTGAAAAGAGTAAAAATGATTTTTTAGGTAACAAAGACGAATATGAGGGCAATATAGAGCGACTTAAGAGTTTGCTGCAAGAGACTGAAAAAGAAATAGAAGGGTTGGTGAATTCAGTCGCAAAAGCAGCAGGCTCAACAGCAGAAGAATATATTATCAAACAAATAGAAGAGCGTCACGATAAGGCTGAAGTATATAGGCATCAGATTAAAGAGTTGAAAGAACTCACGTCAACTCATTCACTATCCGACGTCGAATTTGATGTTCTTCGCCAAATGCTTGTCTCATTCAAGGATATCTTTGAATCAATGACAATTGAACAGAAAAGACTGGCTCTTCGCACCTTTATTAAGAAGGTCGTTTGGGATGGGAAAAACGTTTATGTTTATCTATTCGGTACTAATGACAATGGCTCTGAAATTGACTTGCCAGATGCACAAACGGAGACATTATGTGAGAATAGCAAATGAAGTGCTGATGGCGCTGCGCTCAAGCAAGAAGGTCAAAAGCGAAGTATCGCTGAGCGATCCCATCGGCATCGATAAGGAAGGCAACGAGATTTCACTGATCGACATACTCGGCACACGTGAAGACATCGTGTCCGAACAGGCCGAGCTGAGTATACAGACAAGCGCGCTCTACAGCCTTCTTGGCAAATGCCTAACCAGACGAGAAAAAGCCGTGATTGAGATGCGCTACGGGCTTGGCGGCCTGCGTCCGCAGACACAGCGCGAGATTGCGCGAAAAACCGGCATATCGCGCTCCTATGTGTAGCTGCGCGCTTAATGTAAGTGGAGAAAACCCTGTATTTATGCGTGTTCTGAGGAATGCGGTTTTTAAAAAACCCTGCAATAACAAAAACGAAGCAACCTTTCATCAAAGGTAGGGGCAAAAAACACGATGAGGCAGTAGTCGAACAAGCTATTGCACCGACGATCTCAATCGTGAAACAAGGAAAACATTACCAGATCGAAGATCTCTGAACAGACCTATTAAGACTGCTAAGGTTATTGACGCTTCACCCGGCATTGCCCAGGTCAGTGCAAAACACAATGTAACAAAAAATAGAAATTTATATAAGTCGTTTTCCATCAGCTAATCATCTTTGATCATGGGCGGGTATCTGTGAATTTAATCAGGTTTGTTACAGTTGGATAGCCAAGAACCTGAATAGACTGTATATATTTTTAGCGAGCGCAAACCTGCTGATGTGCGCCCGCAGCGGCGGCTGGCGAAATCAACCCACGTAATTCAGTGGATAAGTAAGCCCTTTTTTCGGAGATTCCTCGCAAAGGGGTTTGAAATGGGAAGGAATATTGCCTGATTACGCCGTTTTGTGTTCAATTTATGCACATTGATGTCGCGAGAGCCTTATTATTCAGCGTGTCCTAAGATCCGCAGGATCTGAAAAAAGGATCACAGAGCGCCTAAAGGTTGGGGAAGCGTCTTAAACGCGTTTGTCCATGGGGATTGCAGCATCTATACGGAAAACCATTCCGGTTTGAATCGTGATGTATCGTGATGTGTAGCTGGCTGGAAACTCAGAAGAAAGTATTGACGTTGCTATATATTTGCTGTTAAAATGCTCATAGATTCCGATTAATCTAATAATGGAAAGACGAGAGGCGGGTAGATAATTGATACTCATAACAGGTGGTGCCGGTTTTATCGGTAGCCATACTTGTATAGAACTGATTTCGGCCGGATATGAGGTCTTAATTATTGATAACTTCTGTAACAGTAGCCCGGAAAGAATAGACTGTATTCATAGTATTACCGGACAGAAAGTTTCGTCTGTGGCTATGGATGTTCGTGATGTGGAAAAGCTTGAAGACATATTCCTCCGATACAATATTGAAGCGGTTGTTCATTGTGCAGGCTATAAAGCAGTTGGAGGGTCTGTACAGAAACCTCTTGCATATTACAGAAATAACATTGACTGTACCTTGGCGCTATGTGAAGTCATGGAAAAGAACGGGGTGAAGAAATTGATCTTCAGCTCTTCTGCTACGGTATATCGTAATGACAATGTTATGCCTGTTGCCGAAGATGCCCCGCTGGCCTGTATTAATCCTTATGGATGGACAAAGCTGATGATCGAACAAGTACTGCGCGATGTTTATGCTTCTGATAATGAATGGGCGATATCGTTACTTCGCTATTTTAATCCTATCGGGGCACATCCTAGCGGTTTGATAGGAGATGATCCTGAAGGTATTCCTAACAATCTGATGCCATACATTACTCAGGTGGTGGCGGGAAAGCTGGACACGCTGCATGTTTACGGGAATGACTACCCAACTTATGACGGTACGGGCATTCGTGACTATATTCATGTTGTGGATCTCGCTAGAGGGCATATCAGCGCGCTGAATTATGCCCTGAAGAATAACGGGGTTGAAGCGTTCAACTTGGGGACAGGTTATGGATACAGCGTTTTGGATGTTATTCATACATTTGAGCGTGTTAATGGTACTAAGGTTCCTATGGTTATTGAGGGCAGACGCTCGGGTGATGTTGCAATAAGCTATGCGAAGGTGCAAAAGGCTGCGGACTGTCTTGGGTGGAAGGCAGAATACGGGCTCGAAAAAATGTGTGAGGACTCATGGAATTTTGCTTGCCGTCAGTACGCAAGTAATTTTAAATAACGAAACCTGTCGGTCTTTCAACAATGAGCGTTAGCTTAACTAAATGAATTGAGGGTTTTATGAAACACATTCTTATGATTGTTATTGTAATGTTACTGCTGTGCACTGCGTGTGCACAGCAGGATTCTGTAACATCTGGAACACTTACGCAGTCTACTACAACTCCAATAGAGTCAGCGCCTACGAAGATGGCAAGCCCAACACCGGAGATGATGCAGAGACAGATGTCATATACCACTGGTTTGCCGTATGACGGGGACTACCGCCCCATTCTCGTTGTTATTGAAAACTCCCCAGCGGCGCGACCTCAAACAGGAATGCAAACGGCGGATGTGGTCTATGAGGTGCCTGTGGAAGGAAGTGTCACGCGCTTTGTATGTGTCTTTTCCGACAGCGTGCCCGAAGAGGTGATGCCAGTTCGAAGCGCGAGAATACCTTTTCTCTACATCCAGCATGAATGGGACGCCATTTTAATGCATTATGGTGGATCGGGAAGTGGTGCGGGTGAAAAAAATACCGCATATAGCTTTTACGGGCATAAACTCTATGACGACCTTAAAATAGATGTAGATGGATTGTCAGGCAAATGGGGTGATTACTATTATCGTGTATCGGGTGTCAGTGCACCTCATAATGTAATGGGTAATCCGTTGCTGGCTCAGCAATTGTACGATTATGATCCTGAGCCACAACAATGGTTATTTGATGAAAGTGTTACATATAACGGTGAAAACGCAACGTTTATTGAACTTGCAATGTGTTCAAGGGACAAAGACTTTATCACATATACCTACAACGTGGAGAAGCACATGTATATGCGTTCCATGAAGGGGAAGCCATTTACTTCTGCGGAAACAGGAGAACAGGTGGGTGTTAGAAATGTTATCTTGCAATACAGCACTTACACAGTGGAATCAACTAGGAAACTGTGGAAATTAACTGGAAGCGGAAACGCTGACTATTATATTGACGGGAAGTTGATTCATGGAACGTGGGAAAGACTAACTGAGAATGATAAAACCACATTCATGGATAGTAGCGGTAAACAGGTAGTGTTGAAGCCAGGGAATACATGGATACATATTTGCCCTGACACATGAGGAAATATGCAGAATACGCTTTTTGCCGCTATTTTATAAAGTTCGCGCGAACCATTGAAGCTAAATATGCTACAAAGAATTGTTTATATTAACAAGAGGTCTGAATGGTAAAGGTTAGCGTAATAATACCAGTTTATAATACAGAGAGATATTTAGAACAATGCGTAGAATCAGTGCTTGGGCAAACGTTATCGGAAATTGAGATAATACTGGTTGACAACGGTTCTACGGATCGCTCTTCCCACATGATTGATGAGTATCAAGCCCAGTATCCAGACAAAGTCAAAGCAATTCATACAGATATTGCCGATCTAAGCTCGGCGCGTAATACAGGTCTGGAAAATGCTGGAGGAGAATTTATTGCATATCTGGACAGCGATGATTGGGTACATAACACGTTATATGAAAAACTATATAATAAAGCGCTGCAGGGTAGTTTTGAAATGGTTGTGTGCGACATGTTCTACGTATACCCCGAGCGCAGCATTACTGTCTCGTCTGGACTGCAGACTGACGCATTTGATGAGTCCAAGGTGCATCATACCATAACATCTGTCCATCCGGCGGCGTGGAACAAATTGTTCAGGCGTTCACTGTTAATGAGAGATGTTCAATTCACACCTTTTATTTATTTTGAGGATTTTGAGTTTCTATATCGCCTCTATCCACATATTCACAGCATCGGCGTAGTCAACGAAGCTCTAATCTATTACCGGCAGCGTGAAGGATCGATTACCCACATGTTTGATGAACGCCTGTACGCGTTTGTCAGAAACTTTGATAATATCCTTGCTTCTTATCATCAATCTGGTTATCATACCGAGTATCGTAGGGAACTTGAATACCTTTATGTGCGTTACTCACTGGCAACTATGATTAAGCGGATGAGCCGCATGAAAAACCACAAGGCTTTTCTGGACGGAGTTAAGTTTGCTCAAAAGAGCATCAAGGAGAACTTTCCAGGATATCGGAAAAACGCACTGTTTTATCGCAGTGTTAAGGGCATCTACTTGGTGCTGTTCTCTCGGGTTCTTGCTGAGCTCGTGTATGTGTTCGGAAAGATTCACAGGTAAGGATATATTATGCCGTTTTTTAGTATCGTATTGCCGGTCTACAACAGCGAGAGCACCCTCGGCCGCGCTTTAGACAGCGTATTGACCCAAGATTGCAGTGATTGCGAGATCATTATCGTTAACGACGGGTCTTCGGACGGCACGGTGTCGGCGGCGCTTGATTATGCGGCAAAAGACGCACGGGTTAGATTGTATACAATAGAAAACAGCGGTCCCGCTTCTGCGAGAAACTATGGGATGGACAAGGCGTGCGGCCAGTATCTACTCTTTTTGGACGGTGATGATCTGCTGGCCGAGAGCCTGCTGTGCCACCTGCGCGGGCAGCTAGGCGGCAGTGACATCGACATGTTGATATACGGCTTTACGATTACCGATATCAGCCTTAAGCCACTTATGCATTATAGTATGCCAAACGCGCGGTATGAAAACAGAGCGGCGTTAGGCCGGGCCCTTCCGGAGTTGTATCAGGCGAACCTGCTCAATCAGGTATGGAACAAGGCTTATTCATTGGAGTGGCTGCGAAGCACCGGTGTGCGCTTTGAGGATTACCGCTTTGCCGAAGACAGACTGTTTGTGCTGGCGGCGCTCCGGCAAGCGCGCAAGGTTGTGACAATAAAAAGAATCGGTTGTTTTTACGTTAATGGTGGCAGCGGCAGCCTCATCAGCCGGTATTACGACAAGAAATTCGAGTGCTGTCTGCTTGTGAACAAGGAAGTCTGTCATCTGGCCTGCGAGTTGAGCAATGAAAGCCGCCATGCGCGCGAGGTTTGGGATTACATGTTTTTTAAGACGGTGGTGTCATGTATGACACAGCTATATCACCCCACTTGTCCGCTGAAAGGCCGTGCGCGGCGCAACGCCTTGCGTGAAATACTGAGGCACCCCAACGTACGCCGGAAGTTGTATCTTAACCGGGACGCTGGTATTCATGCCAGGCTGTTGTATTGGGTCACGCGGACACAGCTGCTTTGGCTGAACGCCTTTGCCATCCGTGCAGTATCATACTTGGGTAAAATGGATATGAAAGGATTTATCAGGTTGAAACATCGCCGGATTTCTGATAAGGTGTAGACATGAACTTTTTGAGGGTATTGTTTGTTACAGATGAAATGGCTTGCGGCGGGGTTGCCGCTGCACTTCTGGAGTTATTAAAAAGTCTTGATACTACAAAATTTGAAGCCCATGTTCTGGTGCTGCATCATCATGGTGAGTTTTTAGACCGAATTCCTAAGGGCATCAGGGTTTTTGCGGGAACCCCCTTTTTTGATATCATCGACCAGAAATTTTCCGTGCTGAAGCGACAAAAAGATGTTCGCGGCATGGTACGCAAAATTGTCATGGGTGTATGCCTCAAAACAGGAATGATTCGTCCGATAATCCGCCGAGAGCGCGAAAAGGTTTTTGGAAACGAAGCTTATGACGTCGAGCTGGCTTACAAAGATGGGTTTTGTACTGTTTTTACAAGCTGCGGACAAACTCAACGCAGGATAGCGTGGGTTCATAACGATTATTCGATTTTCAAAGGTGCAAAGAATTACAAAGCGTTGTTGCATCGGTGCTTTGAAAGCATGGACGCGGTTATCGCTGTTTCGCAGAAAGCAGCTGATTGCGCCGAACAATATTTTTGCCTTTCCAAAAAGCCTGAGGTGATCCCTAACCTTGTGGACGAAACCAAGATTCGAGAATTGTCAACGGCCTTCGAGCCTCCTTTTGATCATACCCGCCCTTGTTTTGTCTCCATCGGTCGTCTTAGTTTCGAGAAGGGATACGATCGTTTGTTGTCTGTGCACGCACGCTTGATTCGGGAGGGTCTGCCACATAACATCTACATAGTGGGAGAGGGAGAGGGCCGCGCTGAGCTAGAGGCGCTGCGCAGTCGACTAGGTGTGGAAGGTAGCTTTTTTTTCCTTGGCTACCAACCCAACCCTTACCCATATATTGCCAGTTCAGATGGATATATCATGTCCTCCCGTCATGAAGCCTCCCCTGTTGTGATACCAGAAGCCTTGTTATTAAAGACTCCAGTGATTTCCACGGATGTTGCGGATGTTAAGGACAGAGTGACGGCAGGCCCTTATGGCTTGATAGCTGACAATAATGAAAACAGTCTATATGAAAAGATCCGCAATACTCTGAATAACCCGGGTTCTCTTGATATATACAAGTATCAATTAGCTGATTATATATATGATAATAATGATATCATCAAAAAGATAAATTCTGTATTAGGAGGTATGAAATGATTAATGCTAAACAAGATATTAGTGACAGGTTGATTTGGTTATTTTGTGGCTTTATCATCATACAACCTTTACTCGATTACTATTTTCTTTTTGAGGAGTCGATTAAAACTTATACGCTACTTGCACCGCCTACCATCATCCGCTTCGCGCTTATTGGTGTGATGTTTGGGTATATCTGGTTCTCTAATATCAGAAATGACCGTCTAATCAGGCGCGTAACCGCATATTTTGGTGTTCTTGCGCTTTATTCCATCTTGCATATCGTCATTTGTATCAATTTTCCTGTGGTTTTACCGCCCCATTACCGCTATGAGGTTATTGACGAGGTGTTTTATCTTATTCGTATCATGCTGCCATTAATGCTACTGATTGTCACATGGAAAATGCCGCTTGATTCGCAACATATTCGCACCGTCACCATAAGCATAGCTTATATCATTGGTGTCACGATGATCTTGTCTAACCTGCTTGGGTTTTCGCTGATAGCGTATCAGGACACCCCGGTCGTCAGCGACCAGTCCTTCTTAGTCTGGTTTACCGGGGATATTGGCCATTATGTCGATGCTACAAGCAAAGGAGTTTTTTATAAAGCTAATCAAATCAGCGGGGTGTTGGTGCTGCTGTTTCCCGTCAATCTGATGTTGTTTTTGAAGAAGCCCACAGTAGTCAGTTTTTTTGCTGGTATTATGCTAATTCTCTGCATGTTCATGCTGGGAACACGAGTGAGCACATATGGTGCGGCAATTGTGCTGGCGGCCATACCTGTGATCTATATAGCCCACTGTTTAATAAAAAAGCAACCGCTTTTATCATGGAAAAGCGCACTGTTACTTCTGTTTGTTTTTGCTTTCGTAGTGATTTACCCTTTCAGTCCTTATGCTGTGCGGAGTATAAGCAACCAACTGACTTATGAGAAAGGAATGCAAATTAACTCTGAGATGGATAGTAAAGACGATAATGAGCCTATAGCTACTTCAGAATTGGAATACAGGCTGAATATGATCTATATGCCGAGTTACTTTCATAGGACAGGCTACCCTGTTGCTGAGGATTACGAGTTCTGGAAAAAAGTATCCAGTATGCCCTATAATAAGATCAATGACAACAGAAAACAGCAAGTACTGATTACGCAGAGGATACACTCCCGCATTGAAGAGAACAAGGCTGTATATGATCTTTTTGGCATGGGCAGAAGCCGTTTCGCAAATGGGAACCTGCTAATAGAGTTAGATTTTTCTTTACAGCGATACACACTGGGCTGGGTTGGCGTAGTTCTGTTTTTTGGCCCGATGATAATACTGGTCTTGCTATGCAGCTTAAAATTGCTTTGCCACTTTAAAGTACACTTTAATATTGAAAACGCTACTATTCTCCTAAGCGTTTGGCTGTTTTTTATAACGTCGGTGTTCTCAGGACATTTGCTTGACGAACTCTTTCCTATATCTATATGCGTGTTTTTCTTAGGTTATCTATCCCGTCAGTTGTTTAGCGTCAAGACACCTTTGTGAGAAAACTGAACCAAAGGAATACTCTTTCATGCCCTTTTACTTGAACAGGTTCAAACAGTGTGTGCAAAGATGAAAGTTTATGAATGTAGGTTTGTCAAGCATATTGAACAGAGTATGAAGAAAGATATTTGGTTGGCGATCGCAAATCCAGCGGGCGCATAGGTATATCCGGTATATTAAATCAATGTAGAAGAATAGCGCTAAAGAATTTGAACAAAATATTGACCATTTTTATCTCAATATAGCCTCGCAGAGTTTGGTCATACGAGAAAGAAAGTGACTTAATGAACAAGCATCCTAACAACAGCCCTATAGTCAGCGTTGCAATGCTGGCGTATAATCATGAAAAATATATTAAGCAGGCGTTGGATAGCGTGCTTATGCAAAACGTGAATTTTATATATGAAATAGTCGTTGGTGAAGATTGTTCCACCGATAACACCCGTGTGATTCTGCTAGAGTACAAAAAAAGATTTCCAGATAAAATCAATTTAATATTGCATGAAAAGAATGTAGGCATGCATAATAATTCAGTTATTGTTCGCCGAGCATGCAGAGGAAAATACCGTGCCAATTGTGAAGGGGATGATTACTGGACCGATCCATATAAGCTGCAAAAACAGGTTGATTTTTTGGAAAGCCATCCCGAATATATTGGAACAGCACATAAAGTGCAAATTGTTGATGAACACGGGCGTCTAAAGAGTGGAGGAAAATGGAATTATTGCAAAGACAAAATATACACAATTAAACATGCAGAAAAAGGTATCATGTGTGGTCATACTAGCTCCCGTGTTTACAGGAACATACTTCGAGATGATCCTGTTGGAATGGAATCGTTAGCCATGTGCAGTGCAATCGGCGATGTGAAGATGTCTGTGTATTTGGCTTTGAACGGTAATGTTTTTTGTTTTGACGAGGTCATGAGTCACTACCGCTGGGTTCCGCACGTAGGTGGGAGTTGGAGTGCAAGAAATGAGGGAAAAAATAAGAACTTAGTAGTCTTTAAGCAATACAAAGAAATTGAAAGCATGGCTTTGAAATTGAAAAATATTAAACTGCATTTTCGAATACCCTATTTGAATTGCGGTTTGGGTGCTTTTGTGATTTGGTTAAGAAACCCCACTAAAGAGAATCACTATATTCTTATGGAAATATTTAGGAAGTATAACAACAGAGTTGAGATGGGATTTTTTATCTTAGTGAAAATTATACCCCTTGCCTTCATGTATTTAATTAAGTTATTAAAATCAAAATTGTTGGGCATCCACACAAAACTCCGAAAGGAATTTAAAAAGAAGGTTTAGGACTTCAATAAGTGGAGAATTATTTTGAAAAAGAAAATTGAGAAAAAAACAATAATCGGCTCTCTATTATGGAAATTAATGGAGCGTGGCGGCACTCAAGGGATACAGTTTATTGTTCAAATCATACTTGCACGTTTGCTCATGCCTGAAGATTATGGCGTGATTGCTATTGTCTCCATTTTTATATTGATTGCAAATGTATTTGTCCAAAACGGGTTTAACACAGCGCTTATCCAGAAAAAAGATGCCGATGAAATAGATTTTTCTTCTGTATTTCATTTAAGTTTGCTGGTCGCTGTTGTGTTATATGTGGTCTTATTCTTCATGTCACCATTGATTGCCGGCTTCTATCGAATGCCTCAACTGGTATCAGTACTCAGAGTCCTATCCATCACTTTGTTTTTTGGTGCAATCAACTCTATTCAAAACGCCTTTTTAGCAAGGAACATGCTGTTCAAAAAGCTGTTTCTTAGCAGCTTAGGAGCAATTTTGTTCTCTGGATCAATAGGTATAGTGGCGGCATATAAGGGTTTGGGAGTGTGGGCGCTTGTACTACAGCAGTTAGTTAATCAATTTGCGATCGTGGTGGTTCTGTGGTTTACGGTAAAATGGAGACCCAAAGCTCTATTTTCTCTTAAAAGAGTGAAAATACTTTTTTCATATGGGTGGAAGCTATTGTTATCAGGCTTGATAGACACATTATATATGGAACTACGTAGCTTGATTATTGGTCGAATCTACAGCCCGGCAATGCTGGGCTTTTACAACAGAGGAAAGCAGTTTCCGTCAGTTATTATGACCAATATCGATGGATCCATACAGTCTGTCATGCTACCGGTATTGGCGTCCCATCAGAACGACAAAGCAAAGGTGAAAGATATGGTGAGACGGTCTATTGTGACCAGCTCCTTTATTATGGCTCCCATAATGGTGGGGCTAGCTGTTTTGGCAGAGCCAACCGTACGAATATTGTTAACCGACAAATGGCTACCGGCGGTGCCATTTTTGCAGATTTTTTGTATCATCTACGCGCTACGGCCCATACATACTGCAAACTTGCAGGCCATCAACGCATTGGGCAGAAGCGATATTTTTTTGAAGCTGGAAATCATAAAGAAAACAATTGGCATGATTATTCTCGTGATCAGCGTTTCCTTTGGGGTTCATGCCATGGCTTGGGGTGCGCTTTTAAGTGGCGTGATTGCTTCATTGATAAATGCCCGGCCCAATGAGAGGCTACTTAACTACAGCTACCTCGAACAGTTGAAAGATATTTTACCGTCTTTTGCGATATCAGCAGCGATGGGCGCAATCATCTATTCGATTAATTTCCTTGATATTTCTACTGGGTTGAAACTGGCAATACAGATAATGGTGGGCATTGGCACATATATAGGTTTTGCAAAATTGTTTAAAATTGAAGGATTTGTTTATCTTCTTTCCACAATGAAGGATATTCAAAAAGGTAAACGAAAGACAGAAGATAAAACCAGTATTCAATGATTTGCGGATTGAGACAGGGAGGGGCATATGCCAAATATTTTACTGACGAATCACTATAGTGCTAAACCGCTAGAAATCATTCAAAGAGAGGTGCCTAAAGGTTTCGAGCTTAGCACACTAGACAATGTCTGCAAAGAGGAGTTAATAGAAAGAGCCGTCAAAGCCGATTATTTTCTTGTCAGCGGCCGGGTTCCTATAGACCGCGATGTGATTGATGCGGCGGGCAGGCTGAAAATGATACAGAGAACCGGCGTTGGCATAGAAATGCTCGATACACAAACACTGAAAGAAAAGGGCATACCCGTTTATGTCAATCGTGGTGTTAATGCGGGCAGCGTGGCCGAGCATACCCTCATGCTGATACTTTCGGTGCTTCGCCGGCTATCGGTTTTGGATGCCAGTGTCAAAAGCGGCCAGTGGCGAAAACAGGAGCTTGGAGTTCAGTGCTGCGAACTGAACAATAAGACAGTAGGTCTTGTTGGTATCGGTAATATTGGAGCGATGGTTGCTCGTTTACTTGTGGCATTTGGTGCAAGGGTATTGTATTATGATGTTATAAGACTGACTGACGAGAAGGAGAGTGAATTGGATTTAACATATTGTCCCCTTTCTGAATTACTCAGAGAGGTTGACATTCTGAGCATTCACTGCCCCCTGATTCCGGCAACCAAAGGTATGATAGGGAGCAAACAAATTGCGTTAATGAAGACCGAGTCAATAATTGTTAATACATCAAGGGGTAGGCTGATTGATGAGGCGGCTCTTATCGATGCGCTTCGATCAGGTCATATAAAAGGGGCAGGCCTTGATGTTTTTTCTGAAGAGCCATTATCAAACACTAGCCCTTTGTTGCGCCTTGACAATGTAATACTGACCCCGCATGTGGCTGGTGTTACATACGAGGCCTTCCAAAGCATGATGAGCGGTGCAATGCATAATATCAAACTTTTTGAAGAAGGCAAGGCGGCACTGCTTGAAGAAAAAAAGCTGGTACTTTAATGAGATCATAATGGGGAGAATGCAATGAGCGGCAACGCAACAGATAAATTCATAGATGGACTTTTTGATCTTTCAAGGGAATCTTATTCGCAGCCAGATATTTTGCAGGCTAAAAAATGTCTTCTTGACTACATTGGAGTAACACTTGCAGGTGCGAGAATCCTTACCGAAAAGGGAGACAAGTTATTGAGCATTGCAGACGATGAAGGGCGTGCAACAGTCATCGGATTTAAGAGCAAAGCAACTGTTCAAAATGCGATTCTGATTAATGGTTTGAGCGCACACATTGCTGAGTTAGATGATGGTCATCGTTTGGGCATGATACATCTAGGCGCGCCTATTATTTCAGCATTATTTTCAGTGGCAGAATGTAAAATAACAACTGGTTACCAGTTGTTATTCGGCATTATCACAGGCTATGAAGCTGCTATCAGATTGTCAAGTGCAGTTCAGCCTTCGCATAAAAAAAGAGGATATCATACGACAAGCACCTGCGGCACTATCGGGGCTGCGATGGGTATTGCTGCTGCACTGGGTTATTCGAGAGAACAGATCAAAGCCACGTTGTCTGCTGCGGTGACGAGTGCTGCGGGGGTATTGGAAATTCAGGAAGATAGCTCGGAGCTTAAACCATATAATGCCGCGCGCGCAGCCGTAAACGGTTATATTTCTGCATGGATTGGTGCGGCTGGATTTAGGAGCCCGGCGGATATACTGGGTGGTAAACGCGGCTTTTTGTCGGTCATGGCTGATGAGTACGATCCCTCATATTTAGTCAAGTCAGACGAAAAAGGGTTTTGGATTGAAAGCATCTATATGAAGAAATATGCGTCTTGTAGACATAGTCACGCGGTGATTGATGCGGCTGCAAACATCATGAAGAATAATAGTGTTGATGCGGATAAAATAGAAGCTGTCAATGTTTATACGTATCAATCCGCAATCTTTGGGCATGACAATAAGATTATTGAGAGTATAAGCTCTGCGAAAATGAGCACGCCTTACAGTGTGGCGGTTGCCATTATCACTGGAAAGGCAAGCCTTCATGAGTACACGATGGAAAACATCAGTGATGTCAGAATTAAGTCCTTGATTGAAAAAGTCAACGTTTTTATGGATCCGGATCTCACAAGGGAAGAACGCCGAAAAAGAGCGGCCATTGTCGAGATAGTGACTTGTGGGAGAACTTATCGCGAGCAGGTAGACTACCCCAAAGGTGAGCCGGAAAATCCGCTGACAGAAGCGGAAGTTAAAGAAAAATTTATTGATTTGTCGGTGTTCGGGGGCAAAACCAGGGATGAGGCTCAACAGATTATTAACCATGTTTGGGACATAGAGAACAAGCTTGCTGCGCTTCTCGGAGCGTTATAGAGTATTTACTTTTATCAATCTTCATGTTATATTTGTGGGGAAAATGAGCAGATTTTGAAAGGAATTCATAGTGAAAGAAACAAGAAAGTTTTTAGATCGTATTGGCATGCCATCCGGTGACTTATACAGCCTGCCCACATCTGAAAAGAGGTTTTCTGATGGCGCGCAGTACCGTTTCGAGGTTCCCGGCATACAGGGCCCCGGGGCGATGAAAGCCCTGTTGGAGGAGCTGGACGCGTATCATATGGTGATCCATCGGGTGACACAGACCAAAGGGATTATGCTTATGTCGGATGAAGACATCGCACAAATGGTGGAGCTGGCGAAGAAATGGCAGGTCGATCTTGTGCTGGCCATTGGGCCAAGAGCCACGTATGACACCAGCGCATCCGTCCATACGCCGGAAGGTCAACGGATGGGATATCGTCTGCGTGGGCAGGAACAGATCGTGCGTGCGATAGAAGACGTGAAAAGGGCGGTGTCTTTGGGATGCCACTCGTTTTTGGTGTATGACGAAGGCTGCTTGTGGGTTTTAAACGAGATGCGAAAGCTTGGAGAGCTTCCGGCCGCGTGCAGCTTCAAGGTATCGGCGCATTGCGGACACGGCAACCCGTGTGCGGCAAAGCTGCTCGAGGGCATCGGCGCGAATTCAATTAATCCTATCAGAGATATTCAGCTGCAAATGCTGGCCGCGATGCGGCAGGCGGTGGATGTGCCGCTCGATATCCATACTGAGAATCCAGCATCTTCCGGAGGGTTTATCAGACATTATGAAGTGCCCGAACTTATCCGTGTCAGCGCCCCAATATATCTTAAGACGGGTGGCTCGGTTGCCAAAACCCACAGCTGGGAATCTACAGCCGATGACGCGAAAAAGAGGGCAAAGCAGGTCATGCTGGTCAAGCGTGTGATAGACAGCTATTATCCGGATGCGGTGAGCTCGCAAAAGGGGTCGATTGAATTATAAGGCAAAGTAAATCTTCAGGAGTGTAAAGTTTGAATTCTCAACCAAAAGCTATCGTATTAGGGGGGACAAATCCTCACATTGAACTGATCAAAAACTTGAAAAGAAGGGGTTACTATACCGTTCTTGTGGATTATTATGAGAACCCACCCGCAAAGCATGCGGCCGATCAGCATATTCAGGAGAGTACGCTCGACCTGGAGAAAGTCCTGAAAATAGCCAAAGATATTGATGCGAAGCTAGTAATCAGCGCTTGTGTGGATCAGGCCAATGTAACAGCATGCTATGTTGCTGAGAAACTAGGTTTGCCAGCGCCTTATAGTTACGAAACGGCCTTAAGTATAAGCAATAAAGGTTTAATGAAAAAAATTATGGTAGAAAAAGGAGTGCCAACATCTAAACATATCTATACTAACAACTTGGATGAATTTAATATATCTGGACTTAAGTTTCCGGTCGTAGTTAAGCCTGCGGATTGCTGTGCGTCAAAAGGAGTAAAGCGAGCAAATAACATGTCAGAACTGGAAGAATATTTTAAAGACGCAATTAATTTTAGTAGGGTTAAGAAATCAATTATTGAAGAATTTATAGAAGGTTTGGAAATAAGTGTTTACGCTTTTATAAAAGATAAAGAATCTGAAATAATAATGATTTCCGAGAGAATGAGCAAAACAAATAATCTTGGGGGTCAATTATGCTATGCAACAATTACGCCATCGGAAATAACAAAAGTAGCGAAAGAAAAAATTTTGAATATAATAAATGTATTAGCTGACTCTTTTAAGTTGTGTAATACACCATTCCATATACAGGCGCTGATTAAAGAAGAAAATGTAAGCATTATCGAATTTGCACCTCGTGTTGGAGGTGGTGTAAGTTACTATACAATAAAAGAAAATACAGGATTTGATATTATAAACGCGACAGTTGATTCATATTTAGGTTTAAGTAGACCAGTAGTATACAGCAGTCCTAAATGTTATTACGCAATTAATCTTATATATGCTAATCCGGGAGTTTTTAATTACATTGCCGGTTTTCAAGATTTGATAAAAGAAAGTGTTATTGAAAAAATATATCAATATAAAACAAAAAATATGAATATTAATAAGGATTCAGCAAGCAATTCTAGAGTTGGTTCATTTATAGTGAGAGGAAATAATAAGCAGGAAATAATTAACAAAACAAAGCTTGCAATAGATAGACTTGAAGTATATGATATAAATGGTCGTCCTGTCATGCGGAAAGATATCTATCTTCAGGACATGAACAAAATGTTTTGAATTGTATTTGGAGGTAAGAGAATTGAAACACCATCAATATAACCCTGATTTTCAGTTTGTTAAAGAGCCGGTCGAATTCAACAAACATACCGAGAGACGCCTGCTGCAATATTGCCTTGGCGCCACTTTGTATATGCCCGGCACAAAAGAGATGGCCGATGCGATACTGAGCAAGAAACTGCGCGGGCTGACATCGATGGTGATGTGTTTTGAAGATGCCATTGCCGAGGAAGACCTACCGCGTGCGGAAAAAAACGTCCAGCACTTTTTGGACATTATATCCAAAGCCATGGATGTGAAAACGCTTTCTGAGAACGATACGCCACTTTTTTTTATAAGAGTCCGTTCTGCAGAACAGTTTAAAAGCTTTACCGATAAACTCTCTGTGGATCAGATTAAGGTGATTGCCGGATTTGTATTCCCAAAATTCGGGACAAACAATGGCCATCAGTTTTTAAGTCACCTGGCTACACTCAACAGTGAGTACAAGGAAATTTTCTACGGAATGCCGATTCTCGAGAATCAGGGATTGGCTTACAAAGAAACCCGAATGGAAGAGCTTGTTGGAATCAAATACCTGATCAGGCCATTCAAGGACTACATCCTTAATGTCAGAGTCGGGGCGACGGATTTCTCATCGAAGTTCGGCGTGAGACGGGGCATCGATTATTCCATCTACGATATATTGACGATCAGGGATTGCTTATCGGATGTACTGAACTTTCTGAGCCGAGTTGACGAGGACTATGTGCTGTCTGCTCCGGTATGGGAATATTTCCATGTGGACAAAAGCATGAAGTTTTCAGAGCCGGTCAAGGGAGATATCATTAATTCGATTCTCACCAGAAACGCGATCGTAAATGAAGCTATTGACGGGCTGCTCCGAGAGGTTATTCTGGACAAGGCCAATGGATTCGTGGGGAAAACCATCATCCATCCATCCCATTTGAAATATGTAAATGCCATGCAGGCCGTCACAAACGAGGAATATGAGGATGCGATGCAGATACTGAGTACGTCAGGTGGTGTTATTAAAAGCGCGCGTGCCAACAAAATGAACGAAATCAACCCGCACAGAAGCTGGGCGGAAAAGATTTATTATAAAGCGCAGGCTTACGGTGTGATTGAAAACGAAGCCAGTTATACAAAATTGTTCAGCGTATAGATGCGCACACGGTAAACGAAGGGATATCAATTGAATTGAAGTTGATTATAACACCGATTACTGAAGATGTGGTGAAAAGCCTGACGCTGGGCGAGATGGTCATGATCTGCGGGGATATATATACCGGAAGGGATGCGGTGCTGCCCAGGCTGGTGTCTTCGGCGGAAAACAATGAACTTGACACGTTGGGCATCAATCTTCAGGGAAGCGTGATTTTTCATACTGCGGTGAGCCCCGCGGGTGTGGGACCCACGTCCAGCAACAAGATCGAGATCGAGAGCAGCATTCCTGCGCTTTCCAAAGCAGGTGTCAAGATTCATCTGGGCAAGGGCATGCTGAAACAGGAGACGATTGACGCCCTGAATCAGCACAATGCGGTTTATGCTGTGATTCCTCCTGTGACGGCCTATCTTTCGAGCCGAATTGAAAAGCAGACCGTTGCGGCGTTTCTGGAGCAGGGTATGGAAGCGCTTCATTTGCTGCGTGTGACGGGCTTCCCGGCCATTATTTCCGCCATCAGGGGAGAGACGTTGTATACGGGGGAAGAAAAAAAGGGTTTGTCATGGTAAAAGATAATATAATCTGCATCAAAGCAAAAGACACATTGATACGAGCCGCGACAACCTTTCGCGAAGATCAGAAAGCGGCGTATCGCCGTGCGATTCAAAAAGAGACGGATGATAAAGCAAAATGGGTTATGGAACTCGTGCTTGAAAACGCAATCACGGCAGAGAAGAACCACTCGCCGTTATGCGACGACACGGGTATTCCGCATGTCATACTTGAACTGGGGAGAAACCTCAACATTAACAGAGCTACGGTTGAGGCCATACATCAGGGCATTGCGATGGGACTTCGCACGCTGCCCGGCAGGCCGATGGCCGTGATGGGCGACGAGATACAGCGAATAGAGCAGTCTGCCGGGCTGTATGAGGACCCGGCTGCGCTGGCTGTAGCGCCAATTATAATCGATCCCGCCGATAAAAACGAAACCACGCTGCATATCCTGATGCAGGGCGGCGGGCCGGAGATTCGGGGAAAGACGTATCGCGTCTTTCATCAGCATCGGCTGTCCGTCGTGCTGGATGAGGTCGTCAGCTGGATCATCGACGGCGCGGCGAAACTCGGCTGCACGCCGTGTGTGCCCGCTATTGGCATTGGCAGAACTCACTATGAAGCGGCATCGCTGATGCTGCAGGCGATGGCGTACGGTAATTTTGCGATCCAAAGCGATATCGAGCGGGAGATTACGGAGAGAGTCAACAACAGCGGCGTTGGGTCGCTGGGGCTAGGTGGCAGAACCACAGCGCTGGCGACATTTTTGCGCATTGGGCCGCAGCGAGCCAGCGGTGTCAGAATCGTGAGCCTGCGCCTGTGCTGCTGTATGGAGCCGAGAGTGGCCAGTACAGTATTTGATGAAGAAGGCTGAGTTTTGTTCATGGCGGTGTCAATCATTCCATTGAAATATGCTTGGTTAATGAAAAAAGTCAAAGCAAAGCTGAACAAGTAAAATGAATAGGAGCTGCCGTATGGACATTAATGTGACCCGTCCTTCTATGCCGGGCTACGAAGAATATATCCAAGAAATTCGCGGGTTATGGGAAAGCGGGTGGCTGACCAATTCCGGAGTGAAGCATAAGCAGCTGGAGGACGCGCTGAAAATCTATTTGGATGTGCCGTACGTCACGCTCTTTGCCAACGGTCATTTGGCACTTGAAACAGCCATTGCCGCGCTCGGTATAACCGGCGAGGTGATTACAACGCCGTTCACCTTCGTATCCACTACACATGCCATCGTGAGAAACGGATTGACACCGGTTTTTTGCGATATCAATCCGGAAAACTATACGATCGATGTTGATCAGATCGAAAGCCTGATCAATGAGAACACGAGCGCCATTGTTCCTGTGCATGTCTATGGCAACGTATGCAATATTCAGGATATTGAACGCATCGCGGAAAAATACAACCTTGCTGTGGTCTATGATGCCGCGCACGCATTCGGGGTAGAGGTTGACGGCGTTGGTGTCGGCAACTTTGGAAATGCGTCGATGTTCAGCTTTCACGCCACCAAGGTGTTCAACACGATTGAAGGCGGTGCCGTCACCTATCGGGATCCGCAGATGAAGCCGTCGCTCTGTAGCTTGAAAAACTTCGGTATCGTGCAGACTGAGTCGGTGCAGCATGTCGGCGGAAATGCCAAAATGAATGAATTTCAGGCAGCAATGGGCATATGTAATTTGCGGCATGTGAATGAGGATATCCAAAAACGTCGCGTACTGACGGAGCGTTACATGTCGCAGTTGGGGGGGGTCCCCGGCTTGAAATTTCCAAAGCAGCGGCCGAATTGCAGGGGCAATTACTCATATTTCCCGGTCGTATTTGACGGATATCAGAAAACGCGGGACGAGGTCTTTGCCAAGCTGAAAGATCATGGTATTTTTGCGCGTAAGTATTTTTATCCCCTGACATGCCGCTTGGGCTGTTATCGCGAAAAGAGTCATCCAGATGTGCCTGTGGCAGAGTATATCGCGGAAAGAGTGCTGACGTTGCCACTCTATGATAAATTGGCATTGGATGACGTTGATAGAATATGCGAGATGATAAAAAGATAGGGGGAACGATGAAAGGGATTGTACTGGCGGGAGGAAAGGGGACAAGGCTCTATCCGATGACAAAGGCTGTATCAAAACAGCTGTTGCCGATCTACGATAAACCTTTAATATACTACCCGCTTTCGGTACTAATGCTGGCCGGGATTAAAGAGATACTGATCATTTCAACGCCAACTGACTTGCCGGTGTATGTAGACCTTCTGGGAGACGGAAGCCAGTTTGGTGTCACGTTCCAGTACAAAGTGCAGGAGACGCCAAGGGGCCTTGCGGATGCGTTTATACTCGGTGAGGCGTTTGTCGGTGACGACAGTGTGTGCCTGATTTTGGGCGACAACATTTTCTATGGACAGGATCTGACCAAGATACTCAAAAAAGCGAAGGCCGACGCAAAAGGCGGCGCTGTCGTTTTCGGTTATCCGGTGAAGGATGCGCGTTCATTCGGTGTCGTCGAGTTTGACAGGAATAAAAACGTTATATCAATAGAGGAAAAACCGGAGCATCCAAAATCCAATTTTGCCGTGCCGGGTCTCTATTTCTACAACAACGATGTCATTGATATTGCCAAAAAAGTGAAGCCGTCGCAGCGCGGTGAGATCGAAATCACTGCCGTTAACAACGAATATCTGAAAAAAGGCCAGCTTAAAGTGGGCTTGCTGGGTCGCGGTATGGCGTGGCTGGACAGTGGGACGCCGGATGGTATGCTCAAGGCGGCACAATTTGTCGAAAGTGTTCAATCAAGGCAAGGCTTTTATATTGCTTGCCTTGAAGAAATAGCTTTTAGAAGAGGATTTATTGACAGAAAGCAACTAATACAAATCGGAGAAAATTTAAAAATGACGGAATATGGACAATATATTCTTAGTCTTTCCGAGGATAAATGGAGTGAAGAATGAAAACGATTTTGGTAACTGGTGGCGCTGGTTTTATTGGCAGTAATTTTATAAATTATATGTTGAAAAAGTATTCTGATATGAGAATAATTAATGTTGATTTATTAACTTATGCAGGCAATCTGGAGAATCTTAAAGAAATAGACAGTCATCAAAACTATTTATTTATTAGAGCAGACATAAAAGATCGCGATAAGATAGATGGGATTTTTAAACACTACAATATCACCCACGTTGTTAATTTTGCGGCTGAGTCTCATGTAGACAGAAGTATCGAAGAACCTGAAGTGTTTTTATCTACCAATGTCATTGGGACGCAGGTTTTACTTGAAGTGGCCAAGAGGAATTGGAAAATAAATAATAGTAGCAAGTATTGTATGAAATACAAAGAAGGTGTCAAGTATCTTCAAGTATCAACGGATGAGGTGTATGGTGATCTTGGCCAAGCGGGTATGTTTGTTGAGACAATGCCGCTTAAACCAAACAGTCCCTATTCGGCATCCAAGGCAGGTGCGGATTTAATTGTTAGAGCGTACCATAAAACATACAGCATGCCCGTTAATATAACCAGATGCAGCAACAACTATGGGCCACACCAATTTCCCGAGAAGCTTATTCCCCTTATAATAAGTAACTGTATAAAGGGAGTAAAGATACCGGTGTATGGAGATGGTATGCAGGTGCGTGATTGGCTTTACGTGCTTGACCATTGTACAGCGATCGATGTTGTCTTGCACAATGGTGCGGACGGAGAGATTTACAATATTGGCGGTAATAATGAAAAAACAAATATCGAAATTGTCAAGCTTATCGTCAAAACGCTTGGTAAATCCGAGGATTTAATCGAATATGTTAAAGATCGTCCGGGGCATGATAGGCGCTATGCTATTGACAACACCAAAATAACGACTAGACTTGGGTGGACCCCCGCGTATACTTTTCAGCAAGGTATGCGTGAAACCATTGAATGGTATTTGAGCAATCTCGGTGTTTCTGGTGCAAAATAATCGTCGAGCTAAGGATACACTGATTTAATAGCGAAAATGAATAATGAAATGGTTGAAAAACCCTTCTCGGATATCGAATGCTCAAATCGGCGGAAGATGACCAAATGGGATGAATTCTTTGAAATTATGAAAGAAATCATCCCATGGGACGAGAGTGTGGCACTAATAAAATCTTTGTCGTAGGCGCGGTCGTTCGCCACTCGGGATTGAAAAAATGTTGAGGGGGCAGCTGCTACAAATATGGTTAACTCTGTCGGATGAAGATGTAGAGGAGGCCATATACGACAGCTATGCCAAAAGCAAAGCGTGGGAATGGGCTAATACGCGTAAGAGCTATTGGCGATTAGCCAATAGTTGGTTTATGGCTTTGCCAGTTGAGCATGAAGCGAGTTTCTCGAAAGAGAAATGAGCCATGCGAAACAATAAACCACCCGCTATGCGGGTGTGCGACAAATGTTATACAAAAAATCACTTATCCGTGCAGTATTGGGATGTTCAAGTCTCTATAAAACGAAAGGAAAGGTGATTTAATGGCAAATAAAGCACATAGTCTGGCACATACCAAATGGATGTGTAAATATCATAGTCTTTACTCCTAAGTATAGGCGTAAAGTCATCTACAATCAATATAAAAGCAGTATGCGAGAGATATTGAAGCAACTATGCAAGTATAAGGGAGTAGAGATACTAGAAGGGCATCTGATGCCAGATCACATACACATGCTGGTGAGCATCCCGCCAAAGCAAAGTGTATCAAGCTTTATGGGATATTTGAAAGGCAAAAGTGCACTGATGATGTT
>OBJA01000778.1_pt1 | contig 25971 bp, 19 predicted proteins | sample 1519751 | NCBI WGS metagenome assembly OBJA01 (sample SAMEA3881238, study PRJEB22517) | soil metagenome | biome: lake sediment; feature: soda lake sediment; material: sediment, water from around vicinity | place: India | collected 2013-12-23 | depth 3 m
CAAAAAGGTTAAATGAAAAGAAATTATTTCTATATTCGCCCGTGTTGGATGCCCTCCTTACAGGGCTGAACATGTTGTTTTCGTTTTCTGCATTGTTTGTCAGAGAGAATAAATGGAAGTGAAGAATCATCTTACGGAGAAAGCCCTTCGCGATTACACCCTTGTCCAGCAGGCGGTGGAAAATGGCAGCCAGAAGGCCTACTCCGAACTGATGCGCCTTTACAAGGACACCATTTATTTTATGTTGCTGAAAATGACCGGCAGCGTGGATGATGCCGAAGACCTGACCCTTGAAGCCTTTGGCAAGGCTTTCAAAAGCTTGCCACAGTACACGCCCGATTATGCTTTCAGTACCTGGTTGTTCAGGATTGCCACCAACAACTGTATTGACCACATTCGCAAAAAGAAAAAAAATGTCCTCTCATACGATTTCAACGAGGATATTGACGATTCGGAAACAGTGCTGCATATTAGCGATGATCATTGCGATCCCGAGCAAGCCCTGATCCGTTCGCAGAAGATACGCCTGATGCGCGAACTGGTTGAAACCCTCAAACCCAGGTACCGGCGGCTGATCGAGCTGAGGTACTTCGAGGAACTATCCTACGAGGAGATCTGCGAGGAACTCCAACTGCCCCTGGGAACGGTTAAGGCGCAGCTGTACCGGGCCAGGGAGTTTTTGTTCAACATCCTGAAATCCTCCAAAGAAAACATCTGAATAGAAATGCATGAGCATTTCAGCAATCTCATTTTTCAAAAACTTTTCACTGATGAGGAATATAATTTTCAGCCTGATGAGCCTGGCCCTTGTTTTGGGCTTGAATATTGATACAAAAGCCCAGCGTGGTTTTTCCGACTATGGCAGGGAACAGGACATTTTCATTCAATACCGCTGGAGGGCCTCCAATATTTTCGAGCGCCATGCAAATGCTGCCCTGATCCTGCGGCTTACCAACGAGACGCAAACCCCTGCCGAGGTGAGCTTCACCATCAGCTTTTACCGCGAAAAGCAGGTGATGTTCCGCAGCGAGGACAACAAGATCTGCCTGTTGCCCGGGCAGAGCCTTCGGGGTGCACCAGCCGACCTGCGTTTTATGGCCGAGGGCATTTCACTGGATATGGTACAGTCCGACTGGTTCAGGTGGGACATCTCCCAGATGCAGGTAACCCCGGTTGAATCCTGCAGGTAAAGGCCATTCCCCCCGGGAAAAAAGTGTAAATTTGCATAATCCTAAACTGCTGCTGCAATGACCTTAAATGAATTTAGGGAGGCTATTCTTCAGGGCATTCCTGACGAGCTGCCCCCTGCCAGGCAATACGACCCGCAAGTGAACCACGCCCCAAAACGTAAGGATATTCTTAGCCGTGAAGAGAAGAAACTTGCCCTGAAGAATGCCCTTCGTTACTTTCCCGGGAAGCATCATCAGGAGCTGGCTGCTGAGTTTGCCCGCGAGCTGAAGGAGTACGGGCGCATATACATGTACCGTTTCAGGCCTCAGTATCCCATTCATGCCCGCAGCATCGATGCCTTTCCCTGTCAGTGCCTGCAGGCCGGGGCTATTATGCTGATGTTAAGCAACAACCTGGATTATGCCGTGGCCCAGCACCCCCACGAGCTCATCACCTACGGGGGCAATGGTGCCGTGTTTCAAAACTGGGCACAGTACCTGCTGACCATGAAGTACCTGGCCCAAATGACAGAGGAGCAAACCCTGGTACTTTACAGCGGTCATCCCATGGGATTGTTCCCCTCCCACCCGGAGGCTCCAAGGGTGGTGGTCACCAATGGCATGATGATCCCCAATTATTCGAAACCCGACGACTGGGAACGCTTCAATGCCCTCGGGGTTACCCAGTACGGGCAGATGACAGCAGGTTCCTTTATGTATATTGGCCCCCAGGGTATTGTTCATGGTACTACCATCACGGTGCTGAATGCCGGAAGGCGTTTGAAGGGCAGCGATGGCAGCCTGGCCGGCAAGGTCTTTGTTACCAGCGGCCTGGGTGGCATGTCGGGAGCTCAGCCCAAGGCTGCTGTGATTGCCGGTGCCATCGGGGTGGTGGCCGAAATTAACCCAAAAGCCGTACAGACCCGTCACAGCCAGGGCTGGGTTGATGAGGTGTACCACGATCTGGAGCAGATGATCCAGAGAATCAGGACTGCCCGGCAAAACAAGGAGGCCGTATCCCTGGCTTACCAGGGTAATGTGGTGGACCTCTGGGAAAAGATTGTTGAATCAGGCATCCCCGTGGAACTGGGCTCCGACCAGACATCCCTGCACAACCCCTGGTCGGGTGGATATTACCCGGCAGGCCTTAGCTTTGAGGAATCAAACGAGATGATGGCCAACGATCCGGAGCTTTTCAAGCAGAAGGTGCGGCAGTCGCTGGTGCGGCAGGTAAAAGCCATCAATACGCTCTGCCATAAGGGTATGTATTTCTGGGATTATGGCAATGCCTTTCTGCTGGAGGCCGGCAGGGCAGGGGCCGATGTTTTCAGAAATGACGGTCTTTTCAGGTATCCCTCCTATGTGCAGGACATCATGGGACCCATGTGTTTTGATTATGGCTTTGGACCTTTCCGCTGGGTTTGCGCCTCCTCGGATCCTGAGGATCTGAAGGTGACCGATCAGATTGCCGCTGAGGTGCTTCGCGAGATGATGCAAACAGCCCCCCCTGAAATTCAGCAGCAGCTGTCCGACAACCTGCTGTGGATCACCCAGGCTGAAGACAACAAGCTGGTGGTTGGCTCGCAGGCACGCATTCTTTATGCCGACAGCGAGGGGCGCATCCGTATTGCCCGTGCTTTCAACCAGGCCATTGCCCGGGGGCGCATCAGTGCCCCGGTGATCCTGGGCCGCGACCATCACGACGTGAGCGGAACCGACAGCCCCTACAGGGAAACATCCAACATTTACGACGGCTCGGCATTTACCGCCGATATGGCCATTCACAATGTCATTGGCGACAGCTTCAGGGGTGCCACCTGGGTGTCGGTTCACAACGGGGGTGGCGTTGGCTGGGGAGAAGTGATCAACGGGGGCTTTGGCCTGGTCCTGGATGGATCGGAACAGGCCACCCGCCGCCTGGAATCCATGCTGTTCTGGGATGTGAACAACGGCATTGCACGCCGCAGCTGGGCCCGCAATGAAGAGGCTGTCTTTGCCATAAAACGTGCCATGCAGGCCGAACCCAGGCTGAAAGTGACCCTGCCTCACATGGCCGACGACAGCCTGCTGGAAGGCCTTTTTTAATAATTATCAGAAACTCTGGCAAGGGGTTTGCTGAAGGTTCTTCAGACTAATTCCGGAATCATGAAAAAGCCATACAGGCTGTTGCTGCTGATGCCCCTGGTCTGCCTGTTTTTGCTGCAGGCTTGTATCGACGAGATGGGCGATGATCCTTTTGCCGATCCCGTGCTCAAGTTCCTGGGCGAATGGAAAGCTGAAGAAAGCACTACCATCTACGGCCAGGCCCATTACAAGGTGACCATCACCCGCAACCCTTCCAATTTCTCCGAGGTGCTGATCTCCAACTTCTATTTACAGGGAGATGATATCAAGGCGCGGGCCCTGGTAACGGGCAACGTGCTGACCATCATGCGGCAGAAGATCTGCGACGACACCATTGAGATCAATGGCACAGGCACTTACATCCAGGGGAGGATTCAGCTGCAGTACACCGCCCATACAGGAGCAGACCTTGACCAGGTAACAGCTGTTTATACCCGCTGACAAGCTGAGTAGACCTTAAGGGTTCGTGATAAATCCTTTCCGGCTACGGAATATAGTCTGGCGGAGGGAGGATCCCAGGGGTTGCAGAACCCTAAGGGTCCCTAAGAATCCTTTCTGGTCGTGCGGAATACAGCCCTGCGGCAGAACCCTTAGGGTTGCTTAGAATTGGACCCTGCCGTACCTGCCTCGTATTAAATTCGCACCAAATTCGCACCAAATTCGGAGTAAATTCGCACTAATTTCGCGAATTCGCGAGTTTAGTGCGAATTTACTCCGAATTTGGTGCGAATTAAATGCGAATTAACTGCGAACAGGGAGGACCCTTAGGGTTGTCGCCAGCAGGGGGGACCCTGAGGGTTGTCGCCAAACTTAATAGGTATTGGCAGGGATGAGCTCGGGCTCACCTACTTCCTCTATGGTTTCGGTATACTGCATTTCGGGGATGGTATCAGGGCTGGGCTGCTCAAGCTCATCGGTTACTTCATCCATTTGAAGATCTTCCGGTTGCCCGGCATCTTCCTGGCGGTAAGTGCTCTGGATCTCGCCCATTTTGATGCTTAGGGTATTCAGGATGTTTTCGTGCACCAGGTCAATCTCATCCCTGTAAAGCAGGTAGCAGCCAAGGGCCGTGTGGAATGTTTGGTAATCCACCTGGTGCTTGTCAAGGATGCCCCTGTAGAAATATGCCGAGGAGTCGCGCACACTTGGGCGGCTGATCTGCAGTTCAAGAAGGTAGCCCTCCATCAGGTAGACATCCGTGAGAATGGCCGTCATCTTCTCCAGCGAAAGGATCCTTTTGCAGCGGTCCTTACCGGGTTCCCTGAAAAAGTTGCACCCCAGCATAGAGGCCATCAGCAACAACAAAACAATTTTCTTCATGTATCGCGACTTACCTTGAGAATTCCAGGGCCATACCCTTTATGCCCTGGTGGAATGTTCCCTTTTCATAAACGAGATTCCCGTTGACAATAGTATATTGCACTGCACCGTGCAGGCTGCTTCCTTCAAGGGGCGACCATCCGCATTTATAGAGGATGTTCTGTTTTTCAACTTTTTGCACCTGTCCGGCATCCACCGCCACCAGGTCGGCAGCATAACCCTTGCGGATGAAGCCGCGGTCTTTTACCCCGAAACTGATGGCCGGATTATGGCACATAAAGCCAACCAGCTGTTCCATGGTAAATATGCCCTGATGCACCAGTTCGAGCATCACGGGCAGTGAATGTTGTATCATAGGCCCGCCCGAGGGGCAGCTAAGGTAAGTGTTCTGCTTCTCCTGCAGGGTATGGGGGGCATGATCGGTTGCCACAACATCAATCATGCCAAGTTTCAGGGCATCCCTGAGGGCAGCCCGGTCGTCCTCGGTTTTTATGGCAGGGTTCCATTTCACAAGGTTTCCTTTGCTGGCATAATCCTGGTCGGAGAACCAGAGGTGGTGCACGCATACCTCTCCTGTAATGAGTTTCTGATGCAGGGGCAGCTGGCTTTCAAGCAGCAGGGTTTCCTGGGCTGTGGTCAGGTGAAGCAGGTGCAGCCGGGTATCATGTTTGCGGGCAAGGTCCACGGCCATGTTGGAAGAGAGGAAGCAAGCCTGGTGATCGCGGATCACCGGGTGCTGGTCGGGGGGGATATCCTGTCCGAAACGGCCGATGGCTTTCTGCAAATTGGCCTGAATGGTTGCTTCATCCTCGCAGTGAACCACAATGGGAAGCCGCGACTCGCGGAAGATCTGCCCCAGGGCCATGGGGTTATCCACGAGCATGTTTCCGGTGGAGGAGCCCATAAATACCTTGATGCCGCAAACATGACCAGGGTCGGTGGCTTTGATGGCATCGTGGTTTTCGTTGGTAGCCCCCAGGTAAAACGAGTAGTTGGCCAGGCTGTTTAAGGAGGCAAGGTGGAACTTCTGCTCCAGGGCCTGCTGGCTGGTAGTTTGTGGCACTGTATTGGGCATTTCCATATAGGAGGTGATCCCCCCGGCAACAGCTGCCCTCGATTCACTTGCAATGTCGCCCTTATGGGTGAGCCCGGGCTCGCGGAAATGAACATGATCGTCGATGATACCCGGAAGAAGGTACATCCCTTCAAGATCAATTTGCCTAATATGATCCGAAAAAACCTGCTCCTGGCCCTGGCGGAAGATGGCCTGAATTTTCCCATCCTCTGTCAGCACCTGCCCTTTGAAGGTTTTTCCTTCATTTACAATGAGGGCATTTTTTAGCAAAAGGGGATATGTTCCCATAAAAATAAGTTTTGGGGAAGCCACAGGGTTTAGTGAAGGATCTAACGGGCACTGGCAGTTTTTCTGCGGGGCTTTCGCAACAGGCTGTTCAGCCTTAACTGGATAACCCCCAGCACTGCCTCCCGGAATATCCCCTTGCTCATCTTGGATTCTCCTTCTGAGCGGTCGGTGAAAATGATGGAAATTTCCTTCAGTTTAAAACCAAGCTTCCAGGTGATAAATTTCATTTCAATCTGGAAGGCATACCCTGTAAAGCGGATCCTGTCAAGGTCGATGGCCTCCAGAACTTCTCTTCTGAAACATTTAAAGCCCGCGGTGGTATCGCGCACGGGCAGTCGGGTGATCATGCGCACATAAGCCGAGGCATAATACGACATCAGCACCCTTCCCATGGGCCAGTTGATCACATTCACCCCATGGATATATCTTGAGCCAATGGCCAGGTCGTAACCTCCCAGGGCACAGGTATTGTACAGCCGCTCCAGGTCCTCGGGGTTGTGCGAGAAATCGGCATCCATCTCGAACATAAACTGGTAATGACGTGCCAGGGCCCACTTGAAGCCGTGGATATAGGCTGTGCCCAGCCCAAGCTTGCCTTTGCGGGTCTCAAGGTGCAGGCGCCCCGCAAATTCCTTCATCAGATTGCGTACCTCATCGGCCGTACCATCGGGTGAATTGTCGTCAACGATCAGAATATCAAATGGCTTGGATAATGAAAATACCTTCCTGATGATCCGTGCAATATTTTCTTTTTCCTTATAGGTAGGAATGATAACCAGGCTGTCCGACACAGTTTTGTTACAGTTTAATCCCTTTTAGAGGATGGTTTTTCTCCAAAATCACATGAATGGTTTCCCTTATGGCAGCAGGCCAAAGTAAGTCAAAATTACGTCTTTTGTTTTTAAAAAAAGAAAAAATATATAAATTCCGGAACTAAAATCTGTATTCACGTGTAATATGGTTAATTTTGCATATGAGCGTCCCCCAACTGATATACCTGGACAATGCGGCTACCACCCCCATGCTTGAGGAGGTGATCCAGGAGATGCACGTCTGTATGCGTGAGGTTTACGGCAATCCTTCCTCGGTTCATGCTCCCGGGCGTAAGGCCCGTGTTGAACTGGAGAAGGCCCGCCGGGGCATTGCCCGGCTGTTGCAGGTGAGCCCCGGGGAGATATTTTTCACCTCGGGAGGCACCGAGGCCATCAATGCCATTTTATGGGGCTGCCTGCGCGATCTGAAGCGCACGCATTTCATCAGCAGCCCCCTGGAACATCCTGCCGTTTTGCAGACCCTGGAGGCAATGGCAGCCTATGAAAACGCCACCCTTAGCCTGCTGGATGTTGATCAGCTGGGACATACCGACATGCAGCACCTTGAGTTTCTGCTGAAGCAACATCCCGCTTCGGTTGTTTGCCTGATGCATGCCAACAACGAGATTGGCAACCTGTTGCCAGTTAACGAGGTGGGAAGCCTGTGTGCGGGCCACAATGCCCTGTTTCTTTCCGATACAGTGCAAACCATGGGCAAGTTCCGGATGAATTTGAATCAGCTGCCCTTTGACTTTGCCGTTGGCAGTGCTCATAAATTCCATGGTCCCAAGGGTGTTGGATTTATGTATGTCAGGCAGGGCAAATTCTTCCATTCCTTTATCCGTGGGGGAGGCCAGGAGCGCAACATGCGTGCAGGAACTGAAAATCTTTACGGGATAATGGGCATGAGCAAGGCCCTTGAACTTATGTATGATGGTCTTGAGGGCGACCGGGCCCATATCCTTGGCCTTAGGGAGTTGCTGATGGGTGAGCTGGCTGAAAAAATCCCCGGGGCCAGCTTTAACGGGGATGTTGCCGGAAGCTGCCTGCATACCATCGTGAACATCTCGCTTCCTGCCCTTGACCAGGAAATGTTGTTGCCCAGCCTCGACATAGAAGGTATCTGTGTTTCCTCGGGAAGTGCCTGCTCTTCGGGCTCCAGCAAGCAATCCCATGTGCTGACAGCAATAGGGGCCAACCCTCAAAGGGCATCTCTTAGGGTTTCCTTCAGCCGGTTCAGCACTGCCCGGGAGGTGCTGCGCCTGGTTCAGGTACTAAAGCAGCTTTTGGATAAAAACAGCAGCTGAGCGCAAACATTTATACATCTGAATGTTGCGTAAAATATTTATTTTTGAAAAGATTTTAATCACAAGGCTGCGAAGGGCGGCAGCCCGGCCATCAAAACCAGAAGCAATATGCCTTCAACCCCAGCCAACAGCAGGCCCCTGGTAAAAAGAACCGCTTTAAGGGGCCGTAAGCGCAGAAAAAAGATCCGCTACCGCCAGCTGGCCTTTAAACTTACCTGTGGACAACTGGAAGCCCTTGAAAAACTTTGCCGCAACCGAAAAACCACACCCATCCGGTTTTTGAAAGCGCTGATCAACCTGCAGATCGACAGATACCGCACCGAAACCCCGGTTTCGTATGTTACCGAGAACCAGCTGGAGCTTTTTGACACCGCTGACTTTGGTAAATGATTTCCTCTCCTATTTCAGTTCTGCAAGGGTGGCCCCGGCTCCCCCCCGGTCGGCATGCTCATCATGATACCGTTTTACTTCAGCCACCGTGCTGAGGTAATCCCTGACCACCTGGCGCAACACCCCATCTCCCTTGCCATGCAATATTTTCAGTTGTTTTACGCCCAGCAGCACAGCGTCATCCACAAATTGCCTCAGCCTTGGTAAGGCATCTTCAGCACGTGAGCCCCGGATGTCGATGTGAGGGCTGAATTCGGTGGCCTTCTCCATGATATCGAAAGAAAGCCGGGTTTTGGTTTTGGGAGTAGCTTCCTGCTGCAGGCTTGATTTTCGCAGCTTCTCAAGTTTGTCGAGGGTGGTTTTGTATTTGATGCTGCCAAATGATACAAGGGCCTGTTTGCCGCTAACCTCAAGCACCTCGCCCACTGTTTGCTGGCCGGCAACTCTTACAGCATCGCCTGCAACAATGGGGCCTGCTTCTTTCTCGGGTTTGGGGGTTTTGGTTTTTTTGTTCCGGGGTTGTTCTGCCTGCAGTTCCGATTCCTGTTCCCGGGCAAAGGTGTTGAGCTCCTGCCGCAGTTGGCGGGTTCTTTCCTTCTGCGCCTGGGCCTCGCGGATATCACGGATTGTTTTCTCTATCATCTGGTTGGTATTGGCAAGAAGGGCTTTTGCCTCCTGCCTGGCCTTCATGATGATCTCAGTTTTGCGGGTTTCCAGGTCAAGGCTAAGACCCTGGTATTTCCCGATCATTTCGCTAAGGAAAGCATCTGCCGAGCGAAGCTGTTTTTCTTTTTCCTCCAGCTCGTTTTTCTTCAGGTCCAGGTCCTGCAGCTGGCGGTCGAAGTCAAGCTGCTGGCTTCCGGCAACCTGTGCAGCCCGCTGCAAAATATCGTCGGGAAGGCCGATGGTACGGGCTATCTCGAAGGCAAAACTGCTGCCGGGGTTTCCGGTTTTCAGCCTGAACAGTGGTTTCATGTTTTGGGTGTCGAACAGCATGGAGCCATTGAGTATTCCCGGAAAGCGGCCTGCCATGAGCTTCAGGTTGGCATAATGGGTGGTGACTACTCCCAGGGCTCCGCTCTGGTGCAGCTGCTCCATGATGGCCTCGGCAATAGAGCCTCCAATGCGGGGTTCGGTGCCTGCACCAAATTCATCAATCAGGAAAAGGGTTTGCTTATGGCTGTTTTCCACAAAATGGCGCATGTTCAGCAAATGCGAGCTGTAGGTGCTCAGATCGTTTTCGATGGATTGCTGGTCGCCAATATCTATAAATATCTGGCTGAAAACCCCTGCTTCCGAATAATCCTCCATGGGAACCAGCAGCCCGCACTGCAGCATGTATTGCAGCAGCCCGCAGGTTTTCAGGCAAACCGACTTTCCCCCTGCATTGGGCCCTGAGATCACCAGTATGCGCTGGTTCTCATCCAGGCTGATGGTGAGAGGCTCCACGGTTTTGCCCTGTGCCTTGTGGGAGAGGTACAGCAAGGGATGGCGGGCATTCACCCAGTTGAGCCCGGGTTTTGGACTTAGCTGTGGTTTCATGGCCGATAATTCCAGGGCCAGCCTGGCCTTTGCCCTGATGGCGTCCATATGCCCGAGCATCTTGTAAGCCTGCAGCAGGGAGGGGATGGCTGGGCGCAGCTGATCGGCAAAATCCCTGAGAATACGGATTACCTCCCTTCGCTCTTCAAGGCCCAGTTCCCGAAGACGGTTGTTGAGCTCGAACACCTCCTCGGGCTCCAGAAAAACGGTTTGCCCGGTGGCCGACTGATCGTGCACAAATCCTTTGATCCGTCTTTTTTCAGCCACTGGCAGCGGGATCACCAGCCTGCCGTTGCGCAGGGCCAGCTCGGTGTCGGAGGCCACCAGCCCCTGTGATTTGGCCTGGCCCAGCAGCTGGGTGATCTTGCGCGATGCCTGGCTTTCCAGGGCCAGCTGCTCCTTGCGGATGCGCAGCAAACCCGGGGAGGCACTGTCGCGAACCCGGGCATGTTCGTCAATGATCCGGTTGATCAAACCAATGAGGCCTGGTTGGGTTTCAAGGTCCTCTACCAGAAGGGAGAGGGCGGGGTATTTCAGATTTTGAGCCTGGTCGCGCTGAGCCAGAAAGCGCCTGATGCCCTCTATGGTTTCAAGCGACAGCCTGAGGTCAAGCAACACATCTGGTTCCAGGAAGGTGCCTTCAGGGCGGATGTGCCGGAAATCATCCCGGGGATCATAGTAGTTCGACTGCGGGAATAACTCACCCAGCAACAGTATCTGACGGAATTCCTCGGTCTGCTGAAGCCACTGGCTTATCTGGGTCACCTCGGTGGAAAGGGATATTTTTTCTACCTGCCAGGCACCCAGGCTGCTCATGCAGTGGTCGTTAAGCATCCGCCGGATCTTGTCGAAACCGGTCTTTGTTTCAAAATCAGAAGGGTAGATCAAAATGTCTTTTTTTTACAAAATTACAAATTTGGATCATGCATCAGTATCCCGCCAAATTGTGGAAAGATGATATGATGATTTGCGGATTTGCGGATTTGCAATTTAGCAAATTGGCGGATACCGGATTAGCGGATTAAAAGACCCGGACACAGTGTGGCACAGTATTTTAAGAAGTGTCTCACGGCTTTTTCAGCGGCTGAATCAGGGGGTGTCAGGAGTTTATCATCTTCAGGAATTCCTCTTCAGTGATGATGCGGATCTGGCTGCCCTGCTCATTGAAATTATGTATCTTTTCCATTTTTACCGGCCCAGGCCTGAAGCCGGTAACCACCATATCGGTGCCGGCCGATACCACGCAGCTGATGTGCCCTCCCATATTGCGTACCCGGGTAGCTGCTTCCAGTCGCTGTATGCCCGAGAGCACCCCTGTAAACACAACTTTCCTGCCAAAAAAGGGATTGTCCGGGTTTTCTACCTTTTGCAGCGGGGTCAGGATGTCGCCGCTAAGCCTTTCATGGCCATTGAATGGGGATTTGTTCTTTGGCCGGGGCTTCTTCCAGTCAGGGTGTGGCTTTTCTCCCTGCAGCAGTTTCAGGTAAAGCCTGGCGCAGGCCTCGGCATCACATGCTGCATCATGATGTTTGTTCAGGGGAATTCCATAGCCCCGGCAAGCCCTTTCAAGCCCTGCGCGGGTGAGCTGGTAGGTGCAAACATAATCAAAGCGGGGAACCTCCAGCTTGTAATACTCAAGTGTTTGCTTCAGGCTGCCAATATCGAACTGTGCATTGTGGGCAACCAGCTTCTGGTTTTGCAAAATGGGGGCAATCTCTTGCCATACTTCGGGAAAGAACGGGCTGTTGCGGGTCATGAACGGGATGATGCCATGAACACGTGAGTTCCAGAAGAAGTATTTGTTTGCGGGAGGCTGCACCAGGAAGCTAAGGGTACGGATCAGCTGGCCTTCTTCTACAATGGAAAGCCCCAGCTGGCAGATGCTCCAGGGCTGGCTTTGGGCAGTTTCAATATCAATGGCAACGAAATTCATTCTGCAAAGGTAAGTGAATGTTCCAAAACAACCCCCGTTTTTTCTTGGCCGGATTAAAGCAAACCCATAAGAAGGATAAGAAGCTAAAAATCAAGATAATAACAACTCCGGGTGCTGATTTTTGTGTGTTGGCAGTCATCTGGTGACTGAGCTCAATTTGATGAAATTCAGCATGTTGCCGTGCAAGGTTAAAGAAAAACAAAATCCAGCCTCAGCTGCCTGCCGGGTCCGGGGTTTTCGAGCTGCGAGATGCTCACCCCCAGCAGGCGGATGGGTTTATCGGGCAGGCGGTGCTGGTGAAGCATATCGCCTGCAATCTCAGGGATCAGCTTTTGGGGGATGGGATACAGAAAACTGCGGCTGCGGGTGAACTGGGTGAAATCGTGGTATCTTACCTTCAGGGTAATGGTCTTTCCCGGGCGCTTATCCTCCTCAAGTCTTTCAAACAAAGCCTGGCAAACCTGCTGCAACTCCCTGTCCAGGTCTTTTGCACAAACCAGGTCGCTTAGGAAAGTGTTCTCGGCTCCAATGGATTTGCTGATGCGGTGAGGCTCAACCTGACGCTCGTCTCTGCCATGGGCTATCTCATGAAAATATGCCCCGTTTTTTCCGAATTGTGCCAGCAGAAGTTCCAGTGGAGCTTCGCGCAGCTCCCTGCCCGAGACAATGCCCATATCGCGGAATTTGCGGGCTGTTACAATGCCGATTCCATGGAATTTTTCAATGGGCAGCCGATCAATAAACTGCAGAGCCTGGTGGGGGTGGATCACAAAACAGCCATTGGGTTTGTTGATGTCGGATGCTACTTTTGCCAGGAATTTGTTATAGGAAACCCCTGCCGAGCAGGTGAGCCTTAGCTCACTGCAGATTCGCTGGCGGATCTGCTGGGCGATCAAGGTGGCCGATGGGGGTCCCTTGCGGGGTTCTGTAACATCCAGGAAAGCCTCATCCAGGGAAAGGGGTTCCACAAGGGAGGTGTATTCTTCAAAGATGTCGCGTATCTGGCGTGAGATTTGCTGGTAGACCTCGAAACGGGGTTTTGCGAATATCAGCCGGGGGCATTTGCGCAGGGCCACCGAAGAGGGCATGGCCGAATGCACACCGTATTGGCGGGCTTCATAGCTTGCGGCAGCCACCACCCCGCGCGGGCCGCTGCTGCCTACTGCAAGGGGCTTGTGGCGGTATTGGGGATGATCGCGCTGCTCTACCGAGGCGTAGAAGGCATCCATGTCGATATGAATGATCTTGCGCATGTTCCATTTGCCTTTATATAAATGCCAACTGCCTGAAAACAAAAAACCCTGCAGTTGCCATGCAGGGTCTTGTAGCGGGGACGAGAGTTGAACTCGTGACCTTCGGGTTATGAATCCGACGCTCTAACCACCTGAGCTACCCCGCCGTTTTGAGTGTGCAAAATTAACAAACTATTTTAAAATAACAGGATGTTTATGGTTTTTTTTGTTCATCAGCCTGTTGTTTTCGCTGCCTGTGCCAGCGCCTGAGGCCCCTGACCTGCGTCATGAGCAGCCCGCTGATCACAATGGCCATGCCGATGATCTTGCTTAGGTCGATGACCTCGCGCAGGATCAGGTACGAAGAAACAGCCGTTACCACAGGTATCAGGTTGGTAAATATGGCCGTTCGGGCAATACCAATGGCACGCACCGATGAGGTGTAGAACATGAAGGCCAGGGTTGAGCCAAAGACGGCAAGTGCCAGCAAGGCTCCCAGCAGCTCCCAGCTCACGGGTGTTCTGATGAAATCCCCGAAGCCGGTTACCATGAATACGGGGAAAAAAAACAGGGCACCCAGAATATTCTGTACCGAGATGATGGTAAAAGATGAATACTTCAGGGTCAGGCGCTTCAGAAAGATGATGTTGATCAGGGCTGATCCCACTGCGAAAAATAACAGGAAGAGCCCCCTGGGAGAAGCACTGAACCTGAATTCATGGTCAAGCACCATTACCAGCACTCCTGTGAATGAAACCAGGAAACCCAGCACGTTGATCCATGAGATCCTCTCGCGAAAGGCCAGGTAAGCCAGCAGGGGAGAAAAAACCGGGATGGTGGCAATCACTACCGCTGCCACCGTTGGTGAAACATACAACAAGCCGTAACTCTCCCCGATAAAATAACAAAATGGCGAGAAAAACGAAAGGATGATGAAGGCCCGGTAATCGGCTTTCCCGATCTTCTGCCCAAGACGAAGCAAACGCACGATCGATAGCATCAGCACCGAGGAAATTGTCAGTCGCAGGAACATGGTAGTGGCCGGATCATAATACTCGTATACCACCTTGTACCATACATAGGATAATCCCCAAAAAATTACTGCCAGGATAGCAAGGGTATAGACCCTGAAATTTTTAAGCTGCACTGTAGATAAAAATAATAATTATGGCTGCAAAAGTACATAAATGTCCTGCAGGGAACACCTGCTGATGAAATATTTTTTTTCGTCTAACCTCTTGTGTTTTAAATAAATGCGGGGAATTAAAAAAAGATTTGCAAATCATTTTTTTTTGTATATTGTAGGGCATTGAAAAGAATGAATTATGAACGAGCTGCAAAAATTCACCCTGGAATTTCCAATAGAGATCTCCTCCAAACTGCTCTATACCATGATCTCCACCCCGGAAGGGCTGACCCATTGGTTTGCAGATTCAGTAATTGTTGAAGAGGATATTTTTCACTTCCGATGGCACGATACCCTGCAGACAGCCCGGCTTGTACAACATAAAGACAATGAGTATGTTAAGTTCGAATGGCTGGACGATTTTCACCAGGGCCTGCACCTGGAGATGCAGGTAATTCATGAACCTCTTTCCACGGGAGTGACCCTGATGGTAACAGATTTTGCTGAAACCGGGGAATTGGAACTCACCCAGCGGCTTTGGCAAACCCAGGTAGGACACCTGAAGCGGATCTTTAATTCCTGATCAGGGCCTGCTCCGAAACCTGTGGCAGGACAAACCAGTCTTTTACCCTTCCGGTATAACTATTGGGTGCATTGAAGTGCCTGAACTCGTTTTGCCTTGGGAAATACTGATAATCCTTACTCCACGTTGCATGATTTTCCTGGATTTGTCGCAGGGCATCCACAATAAAGCGTGCTTCCTCATCCGTATTTGTTGGATGCAGTGAAAGCCTGATCCAGCCGGGTTTTTGGGAGAGGTCGCCCGAGTTGATGCGTTCTGTGATCTGGTGCGAATGCTCATAATCCACATCCAGCAAAAAATGCCCGTAGGTGCCTGCGCAGGCGCAGCCTCCGCGGGCCTGGATGCCAAAACGGTCGTTGAGCAACTTCACCACCAGGTTGTAATGTATGTTGCTGAAGTAAAAGGAAATAACTGCCAGGCGTTCGCGCTGCCCGGGGGCAAGAAGCGTCAGGTTGGGTATGGCTTCCAGGGCCGGAAACAGGATGTCAAGGAGTTCCTTCTCACGGTTTTTGATATGGGCGGTGCCCATCTGGTTTTTCAGATCAATACATAAAGCCGCCTTGATTACCTGAAGAAAGCCAGGGGTGCCACCATCCTCGCGTACCTCTATGTCGTCGATGTATTTGTACTCGCCCCAGGCATTGGTCCAGTCAACGGTACCTCCACCCGGGTTATCGGGTACCTGGCTGTTGTAAATCGAGGAATCAAACACCAGTACTCCCGGGGTGGCAGGCCCCCCCAGGAATTTATGAGGAGAAAAAACTATGGCGTCGAGTTTTTCCATAGGATCTCCCGGATGCATGTTGATATCGGTATAGGGTGCTGAAGCAGCATAATCTATCAGGCAGATGCCTCCGTACTCGTGCATCAGCCTTGCCATCTGGTGCACCGGGTTCTGGATGCCCGTCACATTGGAGCAGGCCGTGAAGGATCCGATCTTCAGCTTGCGGTCCTTGTATTTCTCAAGCTGGCTGCGCAATTCATCAAGATCAACCAAAAGATCCCTGTCGGGTTGCAGCTGAACCACATCAGCCATGGTTTCAAACCATGAGGTGTGGTTGCTGTGGTGCTCCATGTGGGTGAGAAATACTACTGGCTTTTCTGCCTGCTGCAGGCAGTTCATCCGCGTGAGCTGCCCGCAGACACGCAAACCCAGCATCCGCTGGAACTTGTTGATCACCGTGGTCATCCCGCTGCCAGCCGTGATGATCACATCATGGGGGCCGGCATTCACATGCTCCTTGATCAGCCTCTGGGCATAATGATACGAATTGGTCATCAGCATCCCGGTCTCACTGGCCTCAGTATGGGTGTTGCCTACATAGGGCGCAAACTGATTGCACAAAACATGCTCTATGGGCTGGTACATCCGCCCGCTGGCTATCCAGTCGGCATAAACAATTTTTTTCAGCCCATAGGGGCTCTCATAGGTGTGCTCAATTCCTATGATGTTCTTGCGAAAACAGGCAAAATACTTCTCAAGTGATGACATGGCGACATTATTTTAACTGCAAAATTGCCAAAAAATGCTTAATTGTAATTATTTTTATGGAATAATATTAATCAGTAGCATGAACATAGCCTGATTGAATTTGTTCCCCTTGTATATATTTTGCCGCGGATGTGTAAGCTTCTTGAGTGACTTTATGATTTTTTTGGATATAATGCCGGATGATGAATAACCAAAGGTGGCCGGTAATTGAAAAACAAAAGAACCGCTTACTTGTTTTTTAATTAAGCCTTTGTTTTGTTGTGGAATAATTTTTGCGAAAGTGGTACATGGTATGCTTTTGCACATAAGCTTTGTGAATTTAAATAATCCTCAAAAGGAAAACCCATGAGAAATATTTGCAGGACCCTTTTTCTGGGGTTGATTGTGTCCCTTGCTGGTTATTTTATACCTGTTGCCGAAGCTCAGTACTTTGGGCGCAACAGGCCCAGCTACCGGACATTTGATTTTAAGGTTTTTCAATCCCCCAATTTTGAAATATACCACTACTTTGATAACGATTCGGTTGCCAATTCCATAGCCAATCTACATGAGAAGTGGTTTATCCGCCACCAGAGGATCTTTGGAGATACCTTTGCCGAGCCCAACCCCATATTGATGTATGCCAACCATCCCGACTTTCAGCAGACCACTGCTGTAGGCAGTGCCATTGGCATCGGCACCCAGGGTGTTACCGAAGCCTTGCGCAACCGGGTGATCATGCCCGTACTGGAGACCAATGCCCAGTCGGACCATGTTATCGGCCACGAGCTGGTGCACGTTTTCCAGTTTCGTCAGCTGTTTCTGCATGATTCCCTCTCGCTTAATTCGCTCAGGAACCTTCCGCTCTGGCTGGTGGAGGGCATGGCCGAGTACTTGTCGATAGGCAGCGTGGATGCCCATACGGCCATGATCATGCGCGATGCTGTGCAGCGCGATGAGTTCCCCTCCCTGCAGGACATGACCCGCAGCTACCGCTACAACCCATACCGCTATGGACATTCATTCCTTGCTTTTTTTGGCCGCACCTGGGGTGATACACTCATTGGGCCCCTGTTCAGCGAAACGGCCAAATTCGGATATGAACGTGCCCTGGAGCGTGTAATAGGCCTTAGCGCCAGCACGGTTTCCAACCTGTGGAAATCGGCCATGCAAAGCAACTACGAGCCCCTGATGGCCGATACCACCCGCCTTCAGGCTGTGGGAAATACCCTGGTGTCGTCCGACAACGCGGGAAATATCAACATCAGCCCCTCAATAAGTCCCGACGGGCGCAGGATGGCATTCTTCTCGGAACGCGACCTGATCTCCATCGACCTGTTCCTGGCCGATGCCGAATCAGGGCGTATCATCCGCCGATTAACCAGCTCTACCCGAAACCAGGATATCGATGGTTTTAACTTCTTTGAATCGGTAGGCGCCTGGTCGCCCGATGGCCAACGGTTTGCCTACGTGATTGTCAAAAGGGGGAGAAACCAGCTGGTGATCACCGACGTGGACCGCCCCAGGCGCACCCGCGAGATATCAATACCCGGAGTGCCTTCCATCAACAACCCGGTTTGGTCACCCGACGGATCATATATCGTGTTCAGCGGCTTGCAGGACGGGGTGCCCAACCTGTACAAATATGAACTCCAGAGCCGCCAGGTCAGCAACCTTACCAACGACCGCTTCTCCTATGTGCATCCCTCATGGTCGCCCGACGGCAGATACCTTATCTTTGCCACCGACCGCCCCCAGACAAGCCAGGCCAACAGGCTGATCAACTACAACTTCAACCTGGGAATGATCGACATGCAGGATGAACAACGGTCTGTCAGAGTATTCGATGTCTTCCCGGGGGCCGATAACCTCAACCCCATATTCGATCATGAACAAACGGGGTTCTACTTCCTTTCAAACCGCGATGGCTACCGTAACCTCTACTTCATGGAGCTGGCCTCCATGCAGGTGTACCAGATGACCGACCTTTTCACCGGCATCAGTGGCATCACCCATCTCTCGCCCGCCATCAGCGTGTCGAGGCAGACAGGGGAGGTGGTTTACAGCCATTACCGCGATGAGAAATATACCATCATGAAGGCTCAGCCGGGGGATTTTACCAGGATCCCTGTTGATCCCATGGTGCTGGATATGACAGCTGCTACCCTGCCCCCCTTCAGCCGGGCAACACAACCCATTGTCGACAACATGCTGCGCGATGAACCCCAGGAGCCCATTTTCCCGGTGGAGACATTCGTTGAAAAACCCTACCGCCCGCAGTTTGAGCTCTCCTTTATCGGCAGCTCGGGAGTGGGTATGGCAACCAACCGTTTTGGTACGGGGGTGGCAGGCGGGGTCAGCATGCTGTTTACCGATATCACGGGCGACAACCAGCTGTTCTCGGCTCTTGCCGTCAATGGCGAGATCTACGACTTTGGCGGGCAGGTAGGGTATATGAACCAGAAAAGAAGGATCAACTGGGGAGGGATGATCTCTCATATCCCCTATCCCTATGCCTACCTGGCCATGGGATATACCCCGCAGGGATATCTGCAGCGGCAGCTGATCATGCACCGCACCTTCGAGGATCAGCTCACCTTCTTTGCCTTTTACCCCATCTCAACCACCCGCCGCCTGGAGTTCAACGCCAGCATGGCATTCTATTATTTCCGCATAGATGCCTATAACCAGTTTTACGACATGGGTGGCTTTTACATGGGTGAGACACGCGAACGCCTGGATGCTCCCCCGGGCTTCAACCTTCAGGTGCTGAACCTGGCCTACGTGGGCGACAACTCCTACTTTGGCATGGCTTCCCCCATACGCGGGCAGCGCTATCGCATCGGGGCACAGCAGTACTTTGGACGCATTAACATGACCAGTGCCACCATCGACTACCGCCGCTACGAATTTGTAAGGCCCTTTACCTTTGCCTTCCGTGCCATTCACCAGGGACGGTACGGGCGCGATGCCGACCCCGCACCCCAGGACCAGCTCTTCTACCCCCTTTACCTGGGTTACCCCGGCTTTGTCAGGGGTTACGACTTCAACTCGGTGAACCGCAACCCGGCTTTCAACACCGAGGAGAAGTTCGACCAGCTGCTGGGAAGCAAGGTGCTGCTGGCAGGCCTTGAAGTGCGCCTGCCCTTTACAGGGCCCGAGCGCCTGGCTATTATCCCCAGCGGGCTGTTCCTTACCGAGCTTACCTGGTTTCTGGATGCAGGCGTTGCCTGGAGAGATCACCACAGGCTGACCTTCGACCCCGCACTGGCCAATGATCCACAAAGGTACCGCTTCCCGGTATTCAGTACAGGCCCCGCCCTGCGTATCAACCTGTTTGGCGCCCTGGTGCTCGAACCTTTCTATGCCATCACATTCCAGGCCGACGGCTTCCAGAGAGGTACCTGGGGGCTGAACTTCCTGCCCGGATGGTGAAAAAGTTTTAACATCCTGTCATAAGCCGCTTCATAACAAACATGGAGCGGCTTTTTTTTCTGAACTCCCGGGTCAGGGAAGGGAGGACCCTAAGGGTTGGGAAAAAGAACCCTAAGGGTCCCCGGAAAACCCTTGCTGGCCGCGGTTTATAGAAGCTACCGGAACCCTAAGGGTGTCAGTACAGAACCCTTAGGGATGTAACGAAGCCTGGAAGCCTTGTCAATGCCGGAAAAATCCGGGACCCTTAGGGTGGGGGAAAGGAATACTAAGGGTCCCCGGAAAACCCTTGCTGGCCGCGGTTTATAGAAGCTGCCGGAACCCTAAGAGTGTCAGTACAGAACCCTTAGGGTTGGAAAGAAGCCTGGAAGAGCAAATTAGCGGATTAGCGGATTAGCAAATTAGCGGATTTGCAAAAGCCAAATGCCAAAAACCAAAAACTGAGACCTGACACCAAAAAAACAGAGGCTGCCCTGACATCAGGCAGCCTCCGGAAAAAGCAGATATTAAGAATCCTAGTGCTCACCGTGCATGAGCTTGCGGATCAGGGGTGAAAGCACCAGGGCCAGTACAGCAAGGCCCAGGGCTATGATGCCGATGGATGTGAACACGTTGGTATACGAAAGCAGCGTGGAGAAGCCGGTTCCCCTGGCGGCGATGCCCTCGGGACTTAAGCCCGTGACAGCCATTGTCATCCTTTCAAGGAAGCCACCATTGGCAGTCACCTCCTGGGTGGTGAACTTGGCAATGATGCCTGCAAAGAAATGGGCAAACGACATCGACAGAAACCACACACCCATCATGAAAGACACAATTTTGGCAGGCGAGAGCCTGGTGACCATCGACAGGCCGATGGGGCTGATGAAGAGTTCACCCGTGGTGATCAGGAAATAGCCAAGGATCAGGAAGATGAAAGGAACCTGCCCCAGTTCGTTGGCATAGCGGGCACCAACGGCAAATATCAGGAAGCCGATACCCAGCTGTGCAATGCCATAGGCGAACTTGAAAGGGGTGTATGGGTTCATGCCTCGTGTCGACAGCCAGGTCCACAGCATGGAGAAGGGGATGGCCAGGGCGATGATAAACAGGGGGTTGATGGAGTTGGTCTGCGCGGCGTTGATCACCCACAGGTCAACGTTGCGCTCGGCAAACAGGGTGATTGAACTTCCGGCCTGCTCGAAGAAGGCCCAGAAAGCAGTGCTGAACAAAGCCAGGATGAAGATGGCAATGATCTTCTCCCGGTCGGCCCTGCTGATCTCGATAAAGCTTTTGCCAATTACAAACACCACCAGTACAAGAATTGAATACAGCAGGTATTCGGCCAGTTCGCTTCTGAAAATCAGCATGGTAAGAACAGGCACGGAGGCAAACGACAGTATGATCGACCAGACGCTTTTCGATAAGCCACCAATGCTTGCCTTGTTGGCTTCGGTTTCAGGAGCCAGGCCTTTTCCTTCAAAAACGCCCGTGTTGATGCCATACTGGAATACCAGCAGCCCCAGGATCATACCCACACCTGCCATGCCAAAGCCATAGGCCCAGCCCAGGGCATAAGCAGCCCAGCCGCAGGCAAGGGGAGCAATCATGGCCCCCAGGTTGATGCCCATGTAGAAAATCGTGAAACCGGCATCCCGCCTGGGGTCCCCCTTTTCGTAAAGGCTGCCTACCATGGAGGAGATGTTGGGCTTGAACAATCCATTGCCCGTAACCAGGAATCCAAGTCCCGAGTAAAAGAAAAGCGGGGTGCCGAAGGTCATCATGAACAAACCGATGGCCATCATAATCCCCCCGGTGATGATAGATTTTCGGTAACCAAGAAACTTGTCGGCGATCATGCCTCCAAGCACGGGAGTGGCGTAAACAAGCGCCCCGAATGCCGCGTAAATGGCATAGGCCCGGGTGTCGGCCTCACCACGGATCATGTCGGAATACAGCTCCTGTACAATGTATAATACCAGCAGGGCTCTCATTCCATAATAAGCAAACCGTTCCCACAGCTCGGCGAAGAACAGGTAGTACAAGGCCTTTGGATGTCCTTTTTTCATAGTGTCTGGGTTAGTAAAAGTGGGTAAATAATATTGACAGGCAAAAATATGGAAAAATGCATTCATCTGCCATTTTTTTGAAAAACTTGAAAGAATGTTGCGGCAACATCACCATAAAAGCGCGGACAGCCTGCTTGACCACAATTATTCTGCATTTCTTTATATAAGTCTTTTTTCTGATTTTCCTGTCAAGATATTACTTTCCGCTATATTATATTCGTAACAAACCCGCACTATATTCGGGGTAAATTCGGACCAAATTCGCGAATTCGCGAATTTAATCCGAGTTTGGTGCGAATTTGGTCCGAGTTTGGTGCGAGTTTAATACGGGGCAGATACAGCCATGGGCAATGGTAAATATTTTCAGAATGTTAATCTCGCCTGAACCTTAAGCTCTGTCGGGGGACTCTGACTTACTATCTGCCATCCGCTTTTTGGGTGTGGCTTGTCGGTGCGGGCCAGTCGGGCATAAAGGTCGATTTTCCGGCTGAAGCGGTAGCGGGCCAGCAGGTACATTCTTGTTCCTTTGCCCGAATAAAAGGGGAAAGAAAAGGCATAAAGGACATCGTTTTCATATACATAAATACGGGAGTCATAACCAGCTGTATCAAACAAGGCATAGCGGAAGGTCAGTGACCAGGGGCTATCCATTGATCGGAAAAGAATATCCTGGCAAATCATAAACCCGGTTTCATGCTTTAGCCCAAATTGGTGATCCAGCCACTCCACACGGCTGCGCATACTAATTGTTTCAGTAAGGGGATAAGAAAGATGCAGGCGGTAACTTTGGCGGATCACATCATCCAGAAAGCGGACCGGGCTTTCCTCCCTGGTGTTCATGGGTTTGTTCTTTAACCGGTAGCGGAAGTACATCTCGGTTTGTGGCAGGGGTTTGTAGTGAAGTTGAACCAGGTAGTCGTAGCCTGCTGAAGGCATGTGTGTCCGGTAATTCATCCAGGGAAAGGTGAAATGATCAGCATGAGCCATCAGCCACAGCCGGGAGGATATCTGCAGCTGTATACCTGAAAATATTCCCTTTTCATTACGGGCTCCTGCATTTTCAGAAAATGGCTCAGCATATAAGGCATGGTAATGTGGCTGAAAATCGCGGTAAAGAAAGGATACCGACAATCCCCTGTGCAGGCTTGCCATCAGCCCGGTAAGCACGGCCCTGCCCCTGCTCTGGCTAATGGCGGCTTCCCCGAAAAAATGGAAATTGCGCAGGATGTAGTGGTAGTTCACCCCAATGTTTTGATTGCTTTTATTGCTGAAGTCAAACCCATTATAAAGCGATGGTGAGCGGCGATATTCAGCCCCAAACTGCAGGTGACAGGCCGTAAGCCCTGCCTGAAAATGGCTTCTGCGCCAGGTAATGTTGCCACCGGCCAGGGTTTGGCTCACTGCCTTGCGGTTCTTGATTTCGTTTGCTGTGCGATGCAAGCCGCTGTGCTGAAAGCTCGAAAATGCCAGCACCTTCCCGCTTAGGCTGTCTGATTCCAGTATGTTCGCATCCAGGGTTCTGTGAGAAAAACAACCTGTGACCTCAAAATTCCCCAAACTGAAGGCTGCTGCTGCGCCCCTCATGAACCGGTTTTCCTCGGCAGAAGTATGAGGCTTCAGTCCTGCGGCGTTTTTATTGACATGCACCGGATCACTGCCTTTGCCAAAACCAGGAGAGGACCACAAAACCAGGCCCTGCCCAAACTGCAGATGATAATCCCCAAGGGCCAGGATGCGTAACTTATTTCCCGGGCGCAGAAAAAGATGGGCTGAATAATAGTCGAATCCTCTTTTCTGGCTGCCCCTGAAAAACTCCTCACCCGGGTCTTTTTCTGCCGTGATACCAAAGCTGATATTCTGGTACCAGGTAAAACGGTATCGTGTGTAGATCCTAGCAGGGCTTCCAGGATACGTTCTCTCCGTTGCAGGAATATGGTCTGCTTCAGAGGAGATGAAGGTGTTTTGTCTTTCAATGAGCTGCTGGAATCTAATAAAAAGCTGCCCCTTCCCATGCCTGAACATCTCCTCCAGTGGGGGGAGGCAGTTGCGGTTGCCACCCGATACTGTTACAAATGGCAGCATCAGGCGAATGGTCTGCAGGTCAAAGCCTTCAATGGCCTGAAGTTCATAAATGCTGATCAGGGGGCCTGTTTGCCTGATGTGTTGCTGCAGCCTGCTGATCTGGAAGTCATTCAGAAAAAACAGTTTCTGCAGCTCTTCTGCAGAGGCAGTATTCAGGTTGACAGGATGAGTCAGAAGCAGTTCCAGCTCTTCCCTGTAAGTTGAATAATCGGCCTCTTCTTCCAGCTCATCCAGCTGGTTTTCAAGCCGTTGCCGCAAAGTTTCATCCAGGATCCTTTCATGAACAACGATTGTATCCTGTTGTCCATATACAAAAAAAGTCAAAAAAATCAGGTAAAGGCATGTCCCTTGCCGTTTGAGCGGGACTGAACTGGATGGAGCGCGGTGGGTGCCCATAATTCCTACTTTTAGCGAAAGAAGTATGTAAGGCTGAACTGAGGGGAGTAGCCCAGGATCTGGTGAAAGGATGATGAAAGATCCAGGTCAAGGTTTCCCAGCTTCAGCCCGAAGCCAAATGAATTGGTTACCGGCTGGCTGCCTATCCCTCCCCGAAGAAAGACATTTTTTACGACCTGATAGTCCAGGCCAGCCCGAAATACGGGATGCTGATCCATATCCTTTTCTGTTTCTAAAGCGATCAGTACTAACTCCTGGTACATCCAGGATACCCCCAGGCGAATAATGCGGGGGATGTTCTCTCCATGAGAGGAGCCGATACGCGAGCCCGTGGGATTAAAAAGGTGCACACCCAGGTTGACCTGCGGCAGCAACTGGCAGATCACTCCCAGCTCAGCGGCAACAGTGCCTGAGCTACCGGCATCAGGCCCCAAATAGGTGTATAGGTAATTTAATTGCATGCCGGCCGAGAAATTCTGGCCGAATTTCCTTGCATACGACAAGCCGGCTTTGCTCTCGTGATACTGTGAGAAACCAAAGTACGTGACATTAATTCCGAATACACCGTTTGCTGCCGGGAAGGCCACAGCCACAGCCCCCAGCGACATCTCCTTTGTAAGATAACGGTTTTCAATATAGAATCCTGCCCCTGTATGCTGTTGTCCGGCCAGACCCGCCTGGTTGTGGCTGATGGCCCAGAAGTCGTACAGGCTCACTGCCGAATTGCCCATTCCTGCCTGACGACCGCCAAGGGGAAGGTTGTCGTTTACTGCCTTCGCTCCCCCGGCAGAAAGAACAGCAGCCAGGAAAACGGGCAAGAGGAGGGCTGCAGGGTTCTTCTTCATGTTGTTGGATGGATTAAGTAAAAATATGAATTAATTCGCAATTAATCACCCCAAAAAAGAAATATTTCATTCCCTGAGAGGGTAATCAATTCTTCAAATTTTTTTTATGATGGTTATTATTTAGGAACAGACGGATTCTTTCCGATTTTTGCTTTATATTTTTCAGATTCTGCATATCTTGCAGGCATGTACCTGAAAGATGATTTTTCTAACCAAACCCAAAAACAATGACACGAAAACTGATGGTTCTTATTTTGGCGGCAGTGGTGCTTGCCGGCTGCCATGCCCGCCAGCATACGGAGGAGGAAGTGGTTGAGACCTTCGACCTGGAGCTGCCTCCCGATCAGCAGGCCTTCCTGGACAACCTGGCAGGCCTTTGCGGGCAGTCGTTCCCGGGAAGGGAAACCTATGTTGCCCCCGGGCGCGAGAGCTGGAGCGAACATGAAATGGTGATGCATGTCACCTTTTGTGAAGACAACCAGGTGCATATCCCTTTCCATGTAGGTGAAGACCGCTCACGAACCTGGATGTTCATGGCCGAAGCCGGGCTGCTGCGCTTTCGCCACGACCACCGCCATGCCGACGGTACCCCCGAAGACCAAACCCTCTACGGAGGATATGCCTCGGGCGAGGGAACCCCTTTCAGACAGACTTTCCCGGCCGATGACTATACAATAGAGCTGCTGGACCATCCCGAACGCGAACGATCCTGGACGGTGATGATGGACCCCGAAATGACTACCTTCACCTACCAGCTGCTATACCAGGGTGAGGTGGTGTTCCAGGTGGACTTTGACCT
>OBJA01000779.1_pt1 | contig 25969 bp, 27 predicted proteins | sample 1519751 | NCBI WGS metagenome assembly OBJA01 (sample SAMEA3881238, study PRJEB22517) | soil metagenome | biome: lake sediment; feature: soda lake sediment; material: sediment, water from around vicinity | place: India | collected 2013-12-23 | depth 3 m
TTTATATATCCGAAAAGAGCCTGCAGAGAATCTGCTCTCCTTTCGATGAATTATAAATAAATCAATATTTTTACAACCAACCTGTTTGGGAACATTGGTTTGAGAATGAAAATGAATTTGCAAGACCGACCGACAAAAAAAAGATTAGTGAATTAGAACAGGATACGTATATTGTGTTGACAAAATTTAAATTGGCAAATGGAACCAAGTTGAAAGGGTTTTGCTCTCCGCAGGATACAAGCGGATTAGATTATACTCAACCAGTTATCTTTACAGAAAATGGACAATTCAGATTTTGGAGAGACGATGACTGGACAACGCCTGAACAGGAAAAAGAGTTAAAAAAAATTGGATTAAACTGGCAGGAAGTTTTTCCAGTTGAGTTTGAAACAATGGTAATGTGTGACAACGAATTTTACAAAGGAAAAATCGCAGACTTTAACAAAGAAGATAATTAAAACTATGCACAACATGGTTTAGCCACAATAGCGGGGCTTGGTGCAGGTTTCGGGTTCACTGCCCCTCCTCAGCTTTTATCACGGCGGAAAGCGACGAAGCCCGCAAACCCGCTACTGTGGCTATACCAGGAACGTTGGAAGTAATGTAAAAAAAAACGATATGAGTTGCTATATATGTGGAAATGAAAAACATTCAGTAGAACACGCACCAGCAAAGTGTTTCTTTCCGACTGACAAGCGGAATAATTTGATTACGGTTGCATCTTGTGAAACGCATAACGAAAATACATCAAAGGATGACGAATATGTTAGAAATATAATTGCAATGTCAATTAGTAATAATGAAATTGCACTTAACCATTTCTTGAAAAAGTGCATTAAGTCGTTTCTGAAAAGCCCAGCACTCCTAAAAATAACGACTGAAAATCAACAACGAGTTTATTATAAGGATAATCAAGACCATAATAGCAAAGTTAAACCCACTCTTGCATTTGGAATTGACAGAGAGAGAATAGATTTAGTAATGAGAAAGATTGCATATGCACTCTTTTACCATAAGTTTAATCAACATTGGAATAGAAAACTATTTACAGGGACTGAACATTTGCGAACTTCAGGAATGAGAGCGGATGACTTAGGATTATTAATCCAAGGAGCAAAAAAATTACTAAGTGACATTCCATTTGAAGGAACCAACCCTGAAGTTTTTCAATATGCTTTTATGTCAACTGACTCAGACGACAAAAATGACCAAATATTGATGATGAAGTTTTACGAAGGATTTGAAATGTGGATCTTTCCTGAAAACGGAACAACAGGTCCTGAATTATAATAAAAACATACATACTATGGCAATTGAACGTAAAGGTGAATTCGTATTAATTCAGAAAACGTCTATAAGAATCTCAGAAATTCTTTCTGCAAAACCAGAGTCTCTGGTATATGTAGATAACTTTGGAAATATTATTAGTCGTGATTTCCCCAAGATAATAGTAATGACAAATCAGGGTCCCCAACAATTCCTTTATGGAATTGGTGAAGATGAGAAAAGAGATGATGAACTTAGACAACTAAACCAGATTATTGGGTCTTACCAAGCTCAAAAATCAGACGGACAAGGTTCTACTGTGATTAATGTATCAAGTAGCACAGGTGTAAACATAGTTTCAAACTCAAAAGATGTTAAAATATCTCAACAGAACATCAATGAAGCAAAGGGCGTATTACAGGAAATGAAGATTGAGTTAGAGAAATTAACAGATATTAATCAAGAATTAAGAGAAGATATCCTTGCTATGATTTTGGAAACAGAGCAACAACTCAATCACACAGGAGAAATCAAACGTCATTCCTTTCGTTCATTATTGAGGATTACTTCTGACATCGCTTCATTGAGTGGATTAGTATTAAATCTTGGACAATTACTTGGGTTTATATAAAGTGAAAATAACACTACTGCCAACATGGTATAGCCAACAATAGCGGGGTTTGGTGGTGGTTTGGCGGTCTCTGCTCCGCGTGGGCTTTTGCAACGTGGGATAGTGTCGAAGCCCGCAAGTCCGCTACTGTGGCTATACCAGGAACGTGGGCACAATTTAAATCAAGCATTGCACCTAAATGTTTTAATAAATGACAAAGCCATGAAAAAAGCATTGCCTATAATAGGAATACTTTTACTATTTAACTCATGTGGAGTAAGAATTACATCTATACCTTATAAACAGAGAGCAAACCACAATTTTGAGTTAGACGTAATTCAGAAAAAGGAAATTGGTGAAAGCATTGTTATAAAAGGGGAAGAGCAATATCAGGAAGCATATTTAATTGTTTCTACTCCCCAATTCTCATCACGTCTTTTAGACTTCCCCTACAAAGCTGGAGATGTCCTACCTTTATCTGGCGAAACATCTGATTGGCTTCTATACTATATTGAGCCAATATCATTACCTTCAATGACTTATACCGCAGGTATTGCAAAGAATAAAAGGAATTTAAATGAAGTGGTACCTTTCTTTAACTCAACAAATGGATTTGTCATAAAACCTATTGATGAATTTCATATTAAAGAGACAATATACATTAATCCAGAATGCTACGGCTGTTTTAAGAAAGAATTTATCTTTAATGGTCGAGCAGGTAATACATTAAATTTTACTTACAGAGAGTATATTAATAATTTGGCAAGACCGGCATATACCCAGAACTTGCAATATGATTTATCTGAAAGTAATATCGTTGGTTTCAGGGGATTAAGAATTGAAGTTTTAAATGCAACTAATACTAATATAGAGTATAAAGTATTATCTGATTTTTTGAATTAAAAAATGTGCCCAACATGGTATAGCCAACAATAGCGGGGTTCGGTGCAGTTTCAGGGTCTGAGCCCCGCGTAGGTTTTATCACGGCGGAAAGTGACGAAGCCCGCAAATCCGCTACTGTGGCTATACCAGGAACGTTGTAGCGCATACTAAGTCGCCAGCACGAAAAATCGTCTTTGAAATTTTTGGGAAATAGTAACTTTTAAGTTACCTTTGTGAATATGGAAAAAATCAGACAGGTAATTGCTTATAAAAACTATTTTGAAGATTTTCTCTTGGCTCAGCCGGTGAAAGTTCAGGACAAGGTTTATAAGATTATCGAAGCAATCGAGACCCTTGAGAGAATTCCTGCAAACTACCTGAAATTCATACAAGGAACCAAAGGACTTTATGAAGCACGAATTCAATTGGGGTCTGACATTGGAGAGTTTTCTGCTTTTTTGACCATGGAAAACTGGTAATCCTGCTCAATGGATTTACAAAAAAGACCCAGAAAACCCCGAGAAAAGAGATTGACAAAGCACTTGGACTGATGAACAGTTATTACGAAGAAAAAAATAAGAAATAATGGAAACAAAATCCTGGAAAGAAATAAAAGACAATGTTTACGGAAAAAAGGGAACATCCCGCCGAGACAAGCTTGACAGAGAGTTCGAGAGTTTCAAAGTCGGACTATTACTGAAAAAAGCACGAGAAGAAAAACACCTGACCCAAGAACAACTTGCTCAGTTGGTTGATAAAAAAAGAACCTATATTTCTAGAGTAGAAAACGACGGAAGCAACATGACCTTGAAAACACTTTTTGATATTGTTGAGAAAGGACTTGGGGGGAAAGTACGAATTCAGATTGAAGTATAAAGAAGTACGCGCTACAACATGGTATTGCCAACAATAGCGGGGTTCGGTGCAGGTTTCAGGTTCGCTTCCCTGCATAGTTTTCATCACGGCGGAAAGCGACGAAGCCCGCAAATCCGCTACTGTGGCTATACCAGGAACGTTAGCGGGTATTATAACGAACGTCACAGCAAACAATGAAAGAATATAAAATAGCAAAAGGATGGACGATATTTATCTGGGTAATGGCTCCAGTATTGATTGGATTATTCGGATTTTTAGCAGTTATGCCTTTTATCGCTGATGAAATTAATATGACTCTTGTGTTAATCCTTACCCCGATTTCGATAGGAATGTTAACTCTTATGGTATTTGGATTAATTGATGTTTATAAATGTCGATTGATAATTCAGGAAGATAGATTAGTGTCTAATGGAGTTTTTAAAAGCAAAAATTTAAAGTTTGATGAAATTAAAGGCTATACCGTAAACGAACAATACATATTCGTAGAACCTAATACTAAAGAGAAGAAACGTATTAAGATTAGTCAATATATTGGAGGGTACAATGAAATTCTGCTATGGCTATCTAAGAATTATTTAGATTTAAATATTGTAAATGAACAAGTTGAAGAGCTAGAGATATTAAATAATGAAAGTATTGGTTGGTCAAAAGAAAATAGGGAAGAAAAACTTTCAAATGCTCGAAAAATATCAAAAATCATTAATTGGTTAGGCGGACTTTCTTTTGCGTGGACTTTATTTTATCCACAACCATATGATTATGCAGTACTTTCAGCCTTTATCATTCCGATTGTAGCATTGATTGCAGTTAAATTATCAAGAGGTTTGATTCGAATTGACAAAAAAGATGGAAGTGCTTATCCTTCTACTATTTTTGCTTTCATTTTTCCTTCATTAGGATTAATGTTAAGGTCGCTTTTAGACTATGATATATTTGACTATTCAAATGTTTGGATAAAAGCAGTTTTGGTTACTGTTGCATTTCTATTCATACTCCTTTTCAATCAGAAAGAGATTACGTTTAAAAAGAAGCAAGATTATCTGACTGTTTCAAGCTTGATAATGTTTTTGTTAGCGTATGGATTTGGTGCAGTAATTTACCTTAACTGTAACCTTGACAAGTCAGAGCCACAACATTATACTGCAACGATTCTTGATAAACGGATAAGTTCAGGGAAACATACTTCATATTACCTGAAACTTACTGCTTGGGGACAACAAAAAGAGATTGACGAAGTAAGTGTCGGGAAAGGATTGTATAACCGTGTAGATATTGATAACGAGATAAATATATATTTCAGAAATGGTAAACTTGATATACCTTGGTTTATTGTGACTGATAGGAAAAGAGAATAACGACCCGCTAACATCATGTATAAAACATTGGGGTTTAAGTGGTTATTTGAAATGTTCTGCCCCGCGGCGGCATTTGTGTCGGCAGACAGGGTCGAAGCCCGCAATCCCCAACGTTTCATACATGTTACCGTTGGCAACTATAGTAGAGACGAAAACCCAGCGAAATAAGTTTCCATATATTAGAACTTTTAATTAACTTTGAGAGATTAAAAAGTGACTAATGAAACAAAAATTCGATATTATTTTGCTGGAAGAAGTGTGGGAATTCTTTGATACTTTGGACGAAAAAGTTAAGAATAAGATTATTTACAACATTGATAAATCAAAGTATATAAATGACCTCGAACTTTTTTAGAAATTAGAAACAGATATCTGGGAATTCCGCACAAAATATTCAAATCTACACTATCGAATTTTTGCTTTCTGGGATAAAGAAGAAATTATTGAGACCTTGGTTATCGCTACACACGGAATTATTAAGAAAACCGACAAATTGCCAAAGAAAGAAATAGAAAAGGCAAGAGCGATAATGCAGCTCTATTTTGAACAGAAAAACAAAAAATAAGTATCATGGAAAAGTCTAAGAAAATCAAAACTTACTCCCTTGAGCAACTGAAAGATAAACACATCGGGAAAGTTGGAACAGAAAAAAGAGACACATACGAAAATGAGTTGAGACTTGACTTGTTAGGTGAAATGATTAGACAAACACGCAAGGAGAGACAGTTAACTCAATCAGAACTGGGAGAAATGATAGGGGTTCAAAAATCACAAATCTCTAGAATTGAGAGAAACGCAAAAAATGTAACCATTGCAACAATCCTGAAAGTATTTAATGCCTTGAAAGCCAAGGTGAATTTTAACGTGGAATTGCAGGACGGAGATTTCAAAATTGCATAAAAAACTACAGTTGCCAACATGGTATAGCCAATCTCGCCAGCATCGGCGAGACGGCGTTCGGTGCAGGTTTCAGGGCCTGTGCCCCGCGTAGGGTTCATCACGGCGGAAAGCACGAAGCCCGCAAATTCGTCTCGTTGAATCCAACAAGATGGCTATACCAGGAACGTTGTGGTGCATTTAACACCTTCGCCCCAACTGATTTTTCTGGTTTATGACGTATCTTTAAGAGAAAATTTACTGCGATGACAACAAAACAGATTAAGACCGAAATACAAAAACTTTTGGATACAGTTCCGGAGAATGTATTGCAAGACCTTCTTGATTATTTGAAAGAAGCACAAAAGCAGACTAAAGACCAGGCTGAACTGACTAGTCATCTGCGTAAGATAATCAACGAAGACAGAGAATTGCTAGAGAAACTTGCAAAATGATAAACCAGGAAGATGTACTCAAAATCCATAAACTCCTGATTGACCAATTTGGCGGAAGTCATGGAGTGAGAGATGAGAGTTCCCTGAATTCAGCGATAAACAGACCCTTTACTACATTTGACCAGCAGGAATTATATCCTGAACCCGTTGATAAAGCCGCAGCGATACTTGAGAGTATTTTGACAAATCACCCATTTGTTGATGGAAATAAAAGAACAGGGTATGTACTTGCCAGACTATTTTTATTAAAATCAGGGCTTGACATAAAAGCCACTCAGGAAGAAAAATATGAAATGGTAATTGCAGCCTCAAAGGGGGAATGGAAATTTGAACAGATAAAAAATTGGGTTACAGAACGATGTAAATAAAAAAGCACCACAACAATGGTATATCCAATCTCGCCAGCATCGGCGAGACGGGGTTCGGTGCAGGTTTCAGGGCCTGTGCCCCGCGTAGGGTTCATCTCGGCGGAAAGCACGAAGCCCGCAAATCCGTCTCGTTGGGCGTCATGCTGACAAACCAGCATACATTATGGTGTTGAGGAACATTTTTTGACTCATTAATGCTCTAAAAAAATAAGGTTTGGCGACATTTTATGGAGAAACGAATTCAAATTATATCAGCACCTTCAATCTTAGGACTAAAGCCAACAGGCGTAGAGAAGCTACCACAAAGTTTGCTTGACGCTGGACTATTGGACAAAATAAAATCTGGTGAATCAATAATTGATATCCCAACACTAAATGATAAGTATAACAGTAACAGAGATCCCATAACAAAATGCCTTAATCCTGTCGCTATCCGCGACTTTTCTTTAAGTTTAATGAAAGAGATTGAAAATCAAATCGATAAATCCACTTTTCCACTTGTATTGGGTGGTGACTGTAGTATACTTATTGGGATTATGGCTGGCTTGGGGTCCAGGGGAAATTTTGGTTTGATTTTCTTAGATGCTCACGCAGATTTTTATCAGCCAGAAAAATCAACTACAGGTGAAGTCGCAGATATGGATTTGGCAATAGTCACAGGTCGTGGTCCTAATATCTTAACTGACATAAGTAACCTTAAACCATACGTTGAGGATAAAAATGTTATTCATATTGGACAAAGAGATACTGAAGAGACCAAAAAATATGGCTCACAGGATGTTGCCAAGACAGGAATTAAATCATTTGATTATGCTGAGATAAAATCAGCAGGGTTAGAAAAAATACTTGAAGCCATTATCGGACACATAAATAAGCTAAATCTGGATGGTTTTTGGATTCATTTTGATACAGATGTAATTTGTGATGAAGAAAATCCTGCTGTTGATTACCGATTGCCTGGAGGACTCACTTTTATCCAAATGGGATACCTATTGAACCGATTAATTCAAACTGGTCAAATAATCGGTATGGACATTACAATATTTAATCCGACCTTAGATAAAGATGGTGAAATTTCCGTAAAGGTAACAGATTGTTTAGCTCATGCTTTTGACTCGCATAAGTTATGAGGTAACTATCTATATTATGGATTAAAACAGGAACAGAATATCAGCACGAACGCCCAACATTGTATTACCATTATGCGAGTTAACGACTGAAATTGAGCTTTCTGCTCCTAAGAAATTTTGCAACAATTAATCGTTCCAAAATCCCGCACTACGCTTATTCTTGAAAGGTAAGCATGCATATTATGAAAAAGACTATTGCATTAATATCAATTGTTTTGACTAATGTGATTTTCACATTTGCAACACCTCAACGGGGTGACAGAATTCATTGGAATGGGAGTGTGCATAGATTAATACCTTATCCTCTGGATTTATGGACTGAATTTGAACTCACAAGTAAATTATTATTCGGCATTGAAGAAATGGGTTTTACATCAGATTGCGGCCGGGGATTTCAGGCAGAGTGGGTAATAATTGAGAACAACTTGTATTTAAAGGAAATTTATAGCTGCAGTTATTTTAATTCCAGACCATACGATGACAGTTTAAAAGCAGATTTACTCCATATATTCCCTGACAGATTTGAGAATGGAACCGTAAAAGCTGATTGGGTATCAGGAAGTTTTTGGTTATCCAAAGGCGAAATAATTTACTATGACCATTCATTGGGAGCCATATACGAAAAAGATATTTTGCTGTCTTTCCAAGGGGGTGTTTTGACCAACATCAATGAATATAACAACATAGAGAAGTCCTATAAATCTAAGTTTTCAGACCAAGAGATATTAAATGAGTTTATTTACTCCAAAGTTGATTGGGACAAATTGCCTGAATTAAATAGTAAGAGTACAGTAGTTTATGTTAGTTTTGAAGTACATGAGCCTGGAGCTCCTAGAAACTTTAAAATTGTCCGTGGAGCAAGTAGTGAATTTAATGATGAAGCTTTAAGGGTAATTTCATTATTACCCGAATGGAGTATATATTATACATTCGGGAAGTATTATCAATATGTTTGGAATTTACCCGTAATATTTAGTGAAGAGAACAGAAAGAAATACGCACGCTAACATGGTATAGCCACAATAGCGGGGAGCCGGGGCAGGTGCAGGTTTCAGGGTCTGGCCCCGCGAAGGGTTCATCACGGCGTTGAGCGTTGACTTTTAGGACGAAAACAAGAAGCACTACCGCCAACACGTTGACTCCTACCCGGCCGGGTAAGCAGCGGGTAAAAATGGGGTTCTTCTTCGTGCCTGTTTTGAGCTTTTAGGCCCTTTGTAGTGGGTCTTTTAATTATAGAACCGGATACAAGGTATCAATCCACCGGTCCTCGGTAATAAAGAACTCCCCGAAGGCCTCCCACTGACCAAGGATCCTTTCCTGCTTCATCTGCCCGGCACTCATGCCGCGGGCTTTTGCACTGCGAACCACTTCAAGGGTTTCGCCAAGGCTGGCATGCCAGCGGCGCAGCTGATCCATTGAGTATACGGGGCCATGCCCCCCGATAAAGCGGGTATCCTGGGGGAAGTGGCTGATGATCCATTCAACATTCCTTAGGAAACCATGGGGGTTGCCCCCGTTGGCCACATCCACAAAGGGAAAGGAACCGGCAAACAACAGATCGCCCATTGCCAGCACCTTGCTTTCAGGGAACCAGACAATGATATCGCCCCCGGTATGTCCTTCAGCAAGATGTACCATCTCAAGGGTCTGCCCGTTGAAATCCAGCTCCAGGCGGTCGGTAAAGGTTATATTGGGCAGGGCATGTGTGGGGAAGGCAGGGATCACCCGATCGCCCTGCCGGCGCTCGGTGGCAAGGAACTGCTTTACAGAAGTATGGGCAATGATGTCGGCATCGCGCCCCACAACGCTGTTACCTCCGGTATGATCACCATGAATATGGGTATTGACAAGGTAACGAACCGGATGATCGCTCAGCTTTGCCAGGGCTTCCATCAGCTGCGAGGTGGTCTGTTCATAGGCTGCATCAATCACCATCAGCCCCTGGGGACCGGTGAATGCCACCACCGATACCCGCTCGGCTACCAGCAGCCGGTATACACCGGGGCCTTCTTCGGAAGTGGTAACCCCGGCCTGCGACAAGTCAATCTGGCCAATGCCCTTCAGGGGCAATAATATCATCAAAAAGAGCGTAAGGTATTTCATGGTGGTTTGTTTTTTGTGGTGGATCTAAAAAACAAAGTAAATAATAAAATTACCTTTATACAACACAAATCATCCTGAAAGGTTTAACGTTTTTAAATGCTTTTAAAATCGTATACTTGCAGGTTGAACTTAACCCTGGCATTATTTGCCCCGATTTATGTTTCTGACCCTGTTAAAACATTCCTGGCTGAGCCTGCGGCGGGCCCATTATTTTGGGCGCAGCGTGGGTATCAGGCTGCTGATGGGTTTTACCCTGTTCATAGGCGGCTTATACCTTTACCGCTTTGCAGGAATGCTCCCGCGCATTTTGATGGATGCTTTCCCGGGCATGCTGCCCCATGAGACCCTGTTTTCGGTGCTGCCCCTGATCTACATCTCCGATCTGATGATGCGTTATTTTGCCCAGGGGGTTCCCCGCCACCGCATCCAGCCCTACCTGCATTTGCCCCTTTCGCGACAGATGCTGGCCCGTTACCTGCTGACAAGGTCCTGGTTCACCCCCTTTAACTTTTACCTGCTCATACTGTTTGTTCCTTTTTTTCGCCAGATCATCCCCCACAACTTCGGACAGGCAGCCATCTGGAACATCCTAATAGTGTTGTGGCTGCTGGCGGCTGTCAACCATGCCCTGCTGGTGTGGCTGAAAACTGCTTCCCGCAAAAGCATTCCCTTTCTTGTTGCAGGATTGCCCGCATTGGCAGGAATTGCAGCCTATATTTTCTATCCGGAAAGCATCATGGGGGCTTCGCGCAGCCTGGGGCAAATGATGATGGACGGACAGGCTTTCATTTTCCTGCTCCCCCTGGCAGTCATAGCCGCCCTCCAGTTCCTTGCCATGAAAAACCTAAGCTTATACCCCAGGTATAAAACTACCCGGGTGCGCCTTACCGGCAAAGATGCCCTGGGCCGTTGGCTGGCCCGAATCCCCCATTATGGCCTTTTCTGGAACCTGGAGTGGAAGCTGCTGAGCCGCAATGCCCGCTCGCGCAATATGCTCAGGCAGTGGCCCCTGATGATCCCCCTGATCCTGGTTGGGCTCATCTGGCTGGTACCAGCCGAAAACATCAGCACCATGTTCATACTGCTGCTGATGTTCTCGGGCTCCATGGGATTCTATCACCTGCAGTATGTTTATTCCTGGGAGAGTCACTTCTTTGACTTCATTGCCACGCGCCACCTTGACCTGGATGTCTTTATCCGGGCCAAGTATTACTTCTATGCAGGGATTGCCCTGCTGCAGTTCCTGGTAATGATACCGGTGATCCTGATCATGCGACCCGAATGGTTTTTGGTTTTTCTGTCCCTTACATTGTATTCCATCGGACCGGTGTATTTCCTTTTGTTTTATACAGGGGTTGGGCATTCCACCAGGATGGACCCCGACAAAAAGGCTCACCTGAATTTTGAGGGCACCAGCGGCTCGCTGTTTCTTACAATACTGCTGATCTATGCAACTTTCATTCCAATTGCCATCATCGCCCTGATGCTGCCCTGGAGCATGTTTCTGAGCATCCAGATAATCACTGCCCTCACAGGGCTTGTCTTTGTGGCCTGCCATCCCTGGTGGATCAGGGTTACAGCAAATTTGTTCCACAGAAAAAAATATGTGAACCTGAAAAAGTACAGGGAGCAGTAGAATTAAGAATTAAGAATTAAGAATTAATCACTAATCACTAATCACTAAATGAAGGTTTCCATCAGCAGCTTGCAAAAGAAATACGGGGAACAGCTTGCCCTAGACATTGAGGGATTGCAGATTGGAAAGGGCGAACTGGTAGGCATCGTAGGCAATAATGGTGCTGGCAAAACCACCCTGTTCCGGTTGCTTCTTGATCTGATTGAGCCCAGCCAGGGTGAAGTACGACTGGACGGGGAAGCCGTGGCAGGCAGCCTTCACTGGAAGGCTTCAACAGGCAGTTTCCTGGATGAGGGTTTCCTGATTGACTTCATGACCCCGGAGGAATATTTTCATTTTGCTGCAGGGGTTTACGGGCTTTCCAACGAGCAGGCCGACCAGCAGTTGCTGAAATACCATAAATTCCTGGGTAACGAGATCATCGGCCAAAAGAAATACATCCGTGAACTCTCCACCGGCAACAAGCAAAAGGTGGGCATTGTAGCGGCAATGCTGCCACAACCCGGGCTGCTGGTACTGGATGAACCCTTCAACTTTCTGGACCCAAGCTCTCAGCTGCTTATCAGGCAAATGCTGAAAAAAGAAAACGAAACAGCCGGCACCAGCATGCTGATCTCAAGCCACAACCTGAACCACATTACAGGGATCTGTACCCGAATCATACTGCTTGAAAAAGGAAGGATATTGAAAGACCTCACACCCATGGATGAAGATTTCCATCAGATAGAGGATTATTTTATCAGCGAGGTGGAGTAGTGGTTATTGGGTTATTGGGTAATTGAGTTGTTGGGTATCGGGTTATTGGGTTATTGGGTTATTGGGTTATTGGGTTATTGGGTTATTGGGTTGTTGGGTTATCGGGTTATTAAGTTATTGGGTTATTGGGCTTCCATTGATTTTTCTACTGAGGTAAATAGGTTATAGAAAACCAAAAACCCTTCTTGTCTCACCTGCCCCCCAGACAATGTATGCTAAAAGAGATTGGGGGTGGTTTCCATTGAGGTAAAAAAGGTTTATCGACTCACCGTTACCCTCGCCGATTCTGAACTTTTTCCAGGTATGAATGACAGGACCTTACATCATTAATCACTAATCGATCACCAATCACCAATCGCCAATCACTCATACTTCAGCGATTCAACCGGGTTTTTCCGGGCCTGTTTCCAGGCCAGGGCATTAACGGTAAGCATTGCCAGGATCCAGCTGAAGATAATAGCCAGTAAAAAAAACCACAAGGAGAGCTCAATGCGGTAAACAAAGTTATCGAGCCAACCTGAGAGGAAATAAAATGCCAGGGGGCAGGCAATCAGGGCAGAAAGCAGGATCAGCAGGGAGAATTCCAGGGAGATCATCCGGGTGATTTTATAGGCAGAAGCCCCCAGCACCTTACGGATCCCGAATTCCTTTTTGCGTGCTTCCATTATAAAAACCGTTGTTCCCAGAAGGCCCATGAAGGTGATCAGCACGGCCAGCAAACTAAACACCTTTACAGCTTCTGCGCTCTGAAGCTCCTGCCGGTACATGTTTTCATAACGCTCATCCAGGAAGTAGAAATCCATGGGTTTTTGGGGCACTATTTCATCCCATGTGTTTTGGATTGCCTCCACGGCCGGGGCCAGGGGGCCAGCCTCCAACTTGATCAGAATCTGCCCGCAGTTATTACACAAAATGAAAGCAGTTGGCTGGACCAGTCTATGAACGCTCTGGAAGTGAATATCCCGGACAACTCCAATGACTTTTCTCACGGGAGTGGGTGGCCAGAAGCCGCTAAGGGAAGTACCAATTGCCTGGTCAAGGCCCAGCAGGCCTGCCGCTGACTGGTTGAGGATCACCGTCTGGGAGCTATCGCTTGCAGTGTTGGGATCAAAACTACGTCCTTCTGCCAAACCAGCTTCCAGCAAATCAAAGTAATTATAATCCACCGGCACAAAAACAACAGGTTGTGCTTCATCCCTGCCCTGCTGGGGTTGCCTGAGGTATCCCTGATTTCCAATGTCTTCTCCCGGCACATGCATACCGGTGCTGACTTCTTTAACAAAAGCAAGCCGGGAAAGATCCTGCCTGAACCGATCATATACCCGGGCCATCTCCGGTCCCCAGAAACTGCGTACCACAACCACGGCCTCCCTGTTAAATCCTGTATTTGAAAGAGCTTGTTTTGTCTGGGCATGAAACACCAGGCTTCCACTTAGCAGCCCTATTGACATGGCAAACTGAAGCACCAGCAGCAACTGCCTGAACCTTAAATTCAGCCCTCTGCCATTGATCAGCTGCCGGCCCATGAGCATTGCCGGGCCTTTCAATACCTGCACCGGCCGGAACTTCGACATCACTATGGCCGGATATAACCCCGAAAAGATTCCTACCACAAGGCCAAGGATCAATATCCCGGGAATCAGCACACGGAGCCGTATCATTGAAAAACCTACCGCTTTTCCTGTAATGTTTTCGAAGGATGAACCGAAAACCTCCACCAGTACAATGCCTGCAAGCAAGGCCAGGAAAACCATTAAAAGGGATTCAGCCAGGAAAAGAACCAGCAGCCTGCCCCGGCTTGCTCCCAATACCTTCCGGATTCCGGTTTCCCGGGCCCTCAAGGTAGATTTGGCTGTAGCAAGATTGATATAATTAAAACTGGCAAGAAGAAGTATCAGTAAAGCTGACAGGCAATAAATACCCATGGTGGTGTAACTGCCCGCCTGAACTTTAAAGCCCGAAGTTTCGATGCTGCCCGATTTAAGATAAATATCTTTAAGGGGTTGCAGCCAGACCTCCCGGTTTGCCTCCCGGTAATCCATATTGGATGCCTGGCAATAAACCGAAAGGATCTTGTCAGCAACCTGAGGCGCATCTGCATCGGCTCGCAAAACCATGTAATATTGGGAGGAAAAGCTGCCCCAGGTTTTAAAAATGTTGGGGTTAATAAAGTGCCTGGCTTCAAAATTACCCAGTATGCTGAACTGAAGGTGCGAGAGAGGGGGTATATCCTTCAATATGCCTACTACCGTCATATCAAGAACATCTTCCGCTCTCAAGGCAAGGCCAATGGGGTCTTGTTCGCCAAAATATTTGGTTGCAACTTCCTGTGTGATCAAAATTGAATGTGGATCCTGGCGGAAGGCATCAAGGCTTCCCCTTTGGAGTTCAAAGGAGAAAACATCAAAGATCTCCGGATCGGCAAAGTATAATCCTGCCTGCCTGAAGCGGTTGTTACCATATTGAAAAATAAAGTTCTCATCATCGGTGATCATCCTTGCCAGATTTTCAATTTCTGGTATGCCCGCCTTAAGCGGCTCGTACAACAAGGCAGGAAAATTTGAAAGTTGCCGGTCGGGGTGAAAGGTATTTCCATAAAGCCTGTAAATCCTGTCGCTTTTCTCATGAAAACGGTCGTACTGGTTTTCATTATACACATACAGGGCAATCAGGATAAAACTGGCAAAGCCCATAGCCAACCCGGCCAGGTTCACGAAAGAAGAAAACTTTTGGCGCATCAGATTGCGCAGGGTCAGTTGTAAAAAGTTCTGAATCATGGGTTTAATAATGATGGAGCACTTCAGGGATCATTATCAAATATTAAGCCTATGATTATAACCTAATGCAAACCAGCGACATGCAGTTATGCAGCAGTATCCCGATTGTTCAGTTATGAGCGCAAAATGTTCGTATATGAACAGTTATGGTCAGGATCTTTTACAGGATCATTCATATTTCAATGATTCCACCGGGTTCTTCCGGGCCTGCTTCCAGGCCAGGGCATTGACGGTGATCATGGCAAGCAGCCAGCCAAAGAGCCCAGCTGCAGCAAAATACCACCAGGAGATCTGTATTCTGTAGACAAAGGTATCGAGCCACTGGGAGAGAAAATAATAAGTCAATGGCCAGGCAATGATTGCAGCCAGCAGGATCAGCAGTGAAAACTCCCGGGAGATCATCCCGGTAAGTTTCAGGACAGAGGCTCCCAGCACTTTGCGAACCCCAAATTCTTTTCTTCGGGTTTCCATAATATACAGGGTTGTACCCAGCAGGCCCATGCAGGCAATCAGTACAGCCAATATGGTAAAAGCCCGGGAGGCATTGGCAGCCTGGAGTTCCTGCTGATACATAGTCTCGTAATGCTTATCCAGGAAGAAAAAGTCGATGGGATACCAGGGTGCGATTTCTTCCCAGACTTGTCGGATAACAGCCACCGGTTGGGTAAGTGATGTGCTGCGGATTCGCACCATAAACTTTAACACCGCAGGGGGATAACCCTGGCATCCCATACAGATCACGAATGCGGCGGGCTGCACCAGGCGGTGCATGCTCTGGTAATGAATATCTTCCACAACGCCCACTACCCTTTTCTGGGCGACCCCATCCCAGAAACCCGTAAGTTGAGCTCCTACTGGTTCTTCCAGCCCCAGCACTTTAACTGCCGACTGGTTGAGGATCACTGCCTGGGTACTGTCGGAGAACATCTGCGGATCAAAGTTCCGGCCTTCAGCCATACGCGCTCCCAGAACTTCAAAATAATTAAAGTCAACCGTCACAAATACAATGGGCTGGGCTTCTTCGTTTGCCTGATGGGTCTGCCTAAGATAGCCCTGGTTGCCGATCTGTTCACCCGGTACATGCAGCCCCGCGCTGATGCCTTCCACAAAGGCATATTGGGAGAGGTCGTTACGGAAACGATTGTATACCTGGTACATCTCCTCGCTCCAGGGATTTCTCACCACCACCAGGGCTTCCTTCTGGAAGCCATTGTGGGTAAGCCCGTGGCGGGTCTGGGAATAAATGACGATGCTTGCAAGAACAAGACCAATGGAAATAGCAAACTGCATGACTATCAGAAGCTGCCTGAAGCGCAGGTTAACGCCCTGCCAGCCGGTTTGCTGGCCTATGAGCATTGCTGAACCTTTCAGCACATGAACGGGCTGAAAACGGGCCATCACCATGGCAGGATAGATTCCCGAGATCAGGCCTGTGATAAGTCCCAATATGATGAGCCCCGGCAGCAAAATGCCAAAATCCATCATCAGGAAACTCAGTTGCTTTCCCGTGATCTGCAGAAATAGCGGAATGGCAGCTCCTGCCAGCATCAGGCTGATGATCAGGGCCAGAAACACCACCAGGAAGGATTCAGCCAGAAAGAAACCCAGCAGCTTGCCCCGGCTTGAACCCAACACCTTGCGTATGCCCACTTCACGGGCACGCAGGGTACTTTTTGCCGTGGAAAGATTCACATAATTAAAACAGGCAAGCGACAATATCAGGATGGCAAAAACCGAGAAGATCCTGAGAAAATGAGGGTTGCCCGTGGCTATAGGGAATCCTGCCGATTCAATTTTTCCCGAACCCAGATAGATATCTCTCAGAGGCTGCAACCAAAGCTGACGGCCACGATCCTTATGCGGTATCCCTGAGGCTTCACAGAATATATCCATCACTTTTGAAGCCACCTCCCCGGCATTTGCCCCGGGATGCAACAGCAGATAATAATTGGAGGAGAAATTCCCCCAGGTCTGGAACATAAAGGCATTCTTGTCGCGCCAGACTTCATAATTGCCGATGACACTGAACTGCATATGGGTACGCCGTGGCACCTCCTTTAATATACCGGCAATCACAAATTCTTTCCCATCCTGAAAACGAAGGCTTAGCCCCAGGGGATCTTTTTGCCCGAAATATTTGACCCCAACCTCCCGGCTGATGATCAGGGCATAGGGATTCTCACGAAAAGCCTCCAGGCTGCCTCTTTCTAGCTCAATATTAAAAATTTCAAAAAAATCAGGATCTACATAAATAACCCCCGTTTGCCTGGATTTTTCTTCACCATATTCCAGGACAGGGTCTCCACGTTCGGCAATGACCCTGACGACTTTTTCGGCCTCGGGCAGGTTTTCAAGCAGGGGCTCGTAAAGCAGGGCGGGCAGGTTAGCCATTTGACGGTCGGGATGAAAGCTGTTGCTGTAAAGGCGGTAGATCCTTTCGCCTTTCTCATGAAAACAGTCGTACTGCATTTCATCATACACATACAGGGCTATCAGGATAAAACTGGCAAAGCCGATGGCAAGCCCTGCCAGATTCACGAAAGAAGAAAACTTCTGGCGCATCAGATTGCGCAGAGTCAGTTTGAAAAAATTCTGTATCATGTGGTTTTGGTAACGGTTAGCTTTTCATATGTCAACATCAAATTTAAACCCATCCCCTACAGATAGCTGATTATAAATTTTTTATATCAACAGCCTTCCAAAAAAACGTTCACTTCTGAACAAAAATCTGTCCGTATCCGGACACGATTTTCCAGTCATATGAGCAGGGGCCATATTTCTGTTGAGAAAATCCATGGTTTCAATGAACGTATGGCATTGCCAGGATAAACCCGATTTTAATATTGTTCAAATTTAAATATAAATTAAAACAAACATGATTATAGCTGTCCAATAATTATTAAAAATACTTTTATGGAGAGCTATTCCCCGGTCCTGCAGCAGGTTCATTCATATTTCAAAGCTTGCACGGGATCTTTTCTGGTTTGGCTCCAGGCAATGATGTTAACGGTTGCCATTGCCAGCAGCCATCCGCTCAGGCCTGCTGTCAGGAAGAACCACCAGGAAAGATTAATCCGGTAGGCAAATTTGTCGAGCCATTCGCTGAGGAAATAATAACTAAGTGGAAATGCAATCAGGAAAGACAAAAAGATCAGCACCGAGAACTCAAAGGAGATCATGCGACTGAGCTTAAAGGCAGAAGCACCCAGAACCTTTCGGATGCCGAATTCTTTTTTTCGGGCTTCCATGATATAAACAGTTGTACCCAGCAGGCCCATGCAGGCAATCAGCACGGCCAGCAAGGTAAACAAACGGGTTGCAGCCACTATTTGCAGCTCCTGACGGTACATGTTATCGTAGCGTTCATCCAGGAAAAAAAAGTCAATGGGCCGCTCAGGCACGACCTCACTCCAGGCTTGCTGAATGCCTTGAACTGCTTCAGCCACAGAAGGGGTTTTTATTTTTATCATGATCATACGGGAAGCCGGGGGATATCCTCTTTGAACGAAATTAATCATGAACACGGCAGGCTGTATTTGCCGGTGCAGGCTCTGGAAATGAATATCTTCCACTACTCCGATCACCCGTTTGTGAGGTACTCCATCCCAGAATCCCGTTAATGGGGTACCTACAGCCTGGGTAAGGCCCAGCACCCGGGCTGCCGATTGGTTGATCACCACTGCCTGGGTGCTGTCGGTGGCCATAGCAGGGTCGAAGTTACGGCCTTCGGTAATCCTGACATCCAGCAGATCAAAGTAGTTGAAGTCCACAGTAGCAAATGTAACCGTGCGGGCTTGCTCAACACTTTGCCCGGGAAGCCACAAACCACCCTGATGGCCGATATGCTCACCGGGCACATGCAAACCGGTACTGACGTTTTCCACGTAAGGCAAGCCCCAGAGCTGGCTGCGAAACCGGTTGTAGGTCTGGGTCATTTGCCTGCCCCAGGGATTACGCACCACCACTATGGCTTCCTTCTGGAAGCCTGTGCTGCTCATGGCATGACGAGTTTGTGAATACATTACAAGGCTGGCCACCACAAGCCCGATAGAAATAGCAAACTGCAACACGATCAGCAATTGCCTGAAACGCAGATTTACTCCCAGGCTTTTACTCAGCTGCCGGCTAATGACAAAGGGAGAACCTTTGAGCACCTGTACCGGCCGAAAGCCTGATAAAATAATGGCCGGATACAAGCCTGCCATCACCCCTACCACAATGCCAAGTCCAACAAGGGCTGGCAGAAGCAGTTGGGCTTTCATCATGCCAAAATCCACTTCCTTCCCCGAGATCTGTTGAAAAACAGGAGCTGCAGCCTTTGCCAGGGCGATGCCTGCCAGAAGGGCCAGAAACACCATCAGCAGGGATTCGGCCATGAAATAAACCAGCAGCTTGCCCCGGCTGGCCCCCAGCACTTTGCGGATGCCTGTTTCGCGCGCCCTGATGGTAGATCTGGCCGTATTCAGGTTGATATAATTAAAGCAGGCCAAAAGAAGGATCAGAACGGCCGACAGGAAAAAAATGCCCAAAGCAGAGGAACTGCCAAACATTACTTCTAAACTGATGGTTTCAATATCAGCCGATTGAAGATAGATTTCCTTCAGGGGCTGCAACCAGATCCTTTGGCCCTGCTGCTGGTAATCAATTTCCCTGCCTTCCGAGATCAGGCCCAGTATCTTGCCAGCTACATGCTCCGGATCAGAACCCGGGCGCAGCAGCAGGTAATAGTTGGAGGAATAATTCCCCCATTGCTCGAAAATGTTGGGCCAAAACCAGCGCAAAGCTTGAAAATTCCCCAAAATGCTGAATTGCAGGTGCGAGCGCCCCGGAATGTCTTTCAATATCCCTGCAACCATAAGATCCGCCCCATTCTCAGCCCTGAGAGATAATCCCAGAGGATCCTCGTCCCCAAAATACTTGTGGGCAATCTCCCGGGTGATCAGGATGGAAAAAGGATTTTTGGAAAAAGTTTCAAGACATCCTGTTTCCAGTTCAAAGGAAAAAACGTCAAATATACTTGCATCGGCATATATCATACCTGCCTGCCGGAAAACCTGATTACCATAACCCAATACGATGCTTTCCCCATTGTTGAGCATCCTGACCATGGCCTGGATTTCGGGCAGGCTTTCCAGCATGGGCTCATACAGCAATGCAGGATGGCTAACCATTTTGCGGTCAATATGAAAGGTGTTGCCATACATGCGGTAGATCTGATTGCTATGCTCATGAAAAACATCATATTGTTTTTCATCGTATACATATAGACCAATCAGGATAAAAGTGGCAAAGCCAATTGCCAGCCCGCATAGGTTGACAAAACTAGAGAATTTCTGCCTCAGCAAAAGCCTCAGAATGAGTTTGAAAAAATAGGCAAACATCTGATTCCAGGTTACATATGAATATCGGGACACAGCAGCTACTATCAAAACTCATTCCTGCTAAATTAACAACCTCTTTTTCAGGAATATATAAATAAACGATTGTTTTATATATTGTACATATACGGGCAGCATTCGACCGTATGCGGACAAAGGATTCTTAAAAACAGCAGGATTATTCAGGAATCATCCGCAAAGGAAGTGTACTGATCCAAACATTCCTACGGAGCAGTATTTTGTCAAGGAAGTCTTTCACCCTCATGTCTGCCTGTGGCGGAAATCCACCATGAGCGGCATGCTGCACCCTGATCAGGTAATTGGGCACATCTGCCAGCTGCAGGGCTTCATGCAGCAGCTCTGCCTGCCGGAATGGCACCACCAGGTCGGCTGTGCCATGCAAGCTTAGCACTGGGGGCGCATCCTCATGAATGTGGTTCACTGCAGAGGCTTCAAAGGCCAGCCGGGGAACTTCATGCACAGGAGCTCCCAGCAATTGGGCTTCGGGCGAATCGGGGTTTGTGCGGTCAAAAACCTCCGGATGGGAAATCAATTTCAAAAGGTCGCTGGCTGCATAATAATTCACCACGGCTGCCACCGAAGTGCCTTGATGGGCAAATGGACCCAGCTCCCCCTCCCAGTGGGGGTCATCGGCGGTAAAAGCCGCCAACAGGGCCAGTGTGGCACCGGCCCCCCGGCCCCATAAGGCGATGCGATCAGCATCCAGACCAAAAACATGGGCATTGGCACGTACCCAGCGAATGGCTGCCTTTACATCGTGGAGCTGCGCAGGCCAGCGGGCTTCAGGGGCCAGGCGGTAATTCACCGATACAGCAGCATATTCACCCGTTTGAAGAAAAGGCATCAGCCGAACTGCCTCCTCAGCTTTATCACCTCCGATCCATGACCCTCCATGCAAAAACATGATCACGGGAACAGCTTCCTGGCTGGGGTATAAGGGAAGATACAAATCAAGCAGATGGCAGGGGTGACCGCTGCTGCTGTAGGGTATGTCAAGGCGGTAGCTGATGGGCTCAAGCATAAGCTGCTCCTCGCTCATAAGCCCCGGGGGCGTATCATCCCAGGGAACAACCGGGGGGATCACAGGCTCCGCTTCAACCTGAGGGTGAACCCATTGGCAAAAAAATACTACCAGAAGCAGAATTACAAATCTTTTCATCCTGAAGACCAAAACCATGATCACTAATTCCTGAACAATTAAACAAGCAGCGGCCATTCAGGTTCGTACCCCCCCCCGGAAAATAAAATCCTTGCCCAATTGTCTCATTGTCAAATTGTCTCACTGTCTCATTGTCTCATTGTCTCATTGTCTGATTGTCTCAGTGTACTCCCAGAATGTAACCGTTATTTGGATCCTGCGTCTAATTGGACAAGATATCCTTATTTTGGAATTCATTAGGTTACATAAATTAGCTGTTGACAGGCTATTCCCATTATCTTTATCCAGGTTAAGAACCCAAACCAGAAAGACATGAAAAAGTCAACAAGAAAAGCAGCATTTTCAATTTTTTTGATCTTAGGGTATTCCCTGACAGTTGCAGCCCAGGCAAATACCAGCTGTGATCTTGAACGAAAAATTTCAAAGCTGCGCATACAGGCAGGGCACGACATTGAAGCCGTGAAACACCAGGCAGCCCTTCAGCTTGATCAGGTCAGATCGCAGGGGCAGGACAGCCTGAACCTGATTACGAGCCAGGGACAGGAGAAACTCCGTCTTCTTCAGTCAGAAGCAGAGACAGCGTATCTTCAGCTAAGAAGCAGGGCTTTGAGCAACCCAGTAAACAGGCATTTCCGGCAAAGGCATTTCGAGCGTAGGATGGAAGAGCTCGAACTTCGTTACGAATTATTATACTCAGGGCTTCAGGCAGAATATGAACAGAAGATCACTGCTTTAACCGCTGCATTTGAAAATAAGATACATTCAATAGAGACAAAAGCCGGGCTTCATATCCGGCAAATAATGCAGGAGAATGAAAGGGAAATATCCATGCTATTGAACGAATGATCCTTCTTCATTCATTTTTGGGATTTTCATCACCTTTCCACCCTTCCCCGGTGGAAGGAAAAATAAATTCCCAGGGCACTGATTGCCGAGAAGCAGATAAATCCCCAGCTCATGGCCTTTAGGAACTTCTGCGGGCTAACCTCGGCCACGGTTTGGGCAGCAAAGAAAATGGCAAAGAAGATGGTGGCTATGTTCATGCTTACCAGCTGGCCCAGAACCCGCATTGTTGCCGAGGTGCCCGATGCGATCCCGTATTGGGAGGGTTCAACCGAACCCATTATGGTGCTCATATTTGGCGAGGAGAACAGGGCAAACCCCAAACCTACCCAGACCAGCACCCCCACAATATAGCCTATTGAAGTATCAGCCCCTGAAAAAGATAATGCTGCCAGGCCGATGGTACACATTGTCATGCCCATTGTGGCCAGGTAGCGAACCTGGAACCTGTCGGAAAGCCTTCCTGCCAGGGGCGAAAAAACAGCCATGGTAACAGGCTGGGCCATGATCACCATGCCTGCTTCCCGGGGGCTAAGCTGCTGGATCTTCTGCAGATAAAGGCTCAGGAAGAACACTATGGCAAAGGTGGCGCTGTAGTTGATCAGGGCAGCAATGTTGGAATATGCAAACAAACGGTTTCGGGTAAACAGGCTGGTGTCGAATACCGGGGCGTTGGAGCCCTGTTCATGCATCCAAAACCCCAGCAGCATGAAGATCCCGGCCAGTATCATGATCCAGCCGCTCCAGTTCGGGATATGGGAGGTGCCATAAACCAGCAAAACCAGGCCCGGCATGTAATACCACATTCCCCTCATGTTGATGTACCTTGGAACAGGTATTGGGGCATCTTTTTTCAAAACAATCACAGCCCCGAAAATCATCAGTATGCCTATTACAGCTGCAGAAAGAAAGATAGACCTCCAGCCCGCCAGCATGGTCAGGAAACCTCCCAGCAATGGCCCCGTTGCCAGCCCCAGGTAAACCGCTGCAATGGAAATACCCAGTACCCTCCCCCTCTGCCCTGCCGGGAATGCCAGCACCAGTATGGCTGGCCCGGTGGTACTGGTCAGGGCAGCCCCTGTTCCCTGCAGAAATCTGAATACAATCAGCCATTTGCCTGAAGGTGCTATGGCACATAACAAGGAGGTGATGGTAAAGAAAATAACCCCGGTTTTGAAAAGCTTGCGTATTCCGCGGGCATCCCCCAGCCTGCCTAAAGGCAGCAGGAACATGGCCGAGGCCAGCAGGAAAGAAGTGATCAGCCAGCCCAGGCTAACGGCATCCATCCCGAAATCATCCCCTATGGCAGGAAGGGCTATATTCACAGCCGAGATCAGAAAAGTTCCCATAAAGGAAGTTACGGCAACCATGGCCAGGATGGAGCGTTGTTCTTTGTTCCAGCTCATTGCTCTTCGCGCTGCTTTGTTTACATCAGTTTTGGCTGGTGCTTGATCTGTTCAAGGTGAGAGGTAAGCTCCTGTTCCATCTGATCAACACTCTCGCAAAGGGTGAAAAGGTTGAGATCTTCGGGGCTGATCACCCCATTTTCAACCATTTTGTTGAAATTGACAATCCCAAGCCAGTACTCCTTGTCGTAGATCAGTATCTTCATCTGCTTTTTTATCTTTTGTGTCTGCACGAGGGTTAAAATCTCGAACAGCTCATCGAAAGTGCCAAATCCCCCCGGGAAAATCACAATGGCTTTTGCCGGGTAGGCAAACCAGAACTTGCGCATGAAAAAATAATGGAATTCGAAGTTCAGGTCATCGTCGATATACGGGTTGGCGGCCTCGTAAGGCAGCGAGATGTTCAGACCTATTGATTTACCGCCGGCCAGCTGGCTTCCCTTGTTGGCAGCTTCCATGATGCCGGGGCCACCCCCTGTACAGACAACGTACCGCTGCTGGTTTCCGAAGCGTTTCTTGCTCCACAAAGTCATCCTGCGCGAGAGCTCCACGGCATCTTCGTAATATTTTGAATTCTTCAGCATGACCTCCGCCTTTCTTTTATCATGCTGGCTGCTTTGTGAATCCTGCATCACCTTGCGGTGATTGTTTTCGGCTTCCTTCTTCGACAACAACCTTGCTGATCCGAAAAACACAATGGTATCAACGATCTTGTGCTTGTTGAGCCGGTTGCGGGGCTCAATAAATTCCGAGAGGATACGAAGCTCACGCGCTGCCGGGGAGTTCAGAAAATCAAGGTTCTTGTAAGCTTTTACTGGTTTTTTTATGGCCATAAGTAAAATTTTAGGTTCCAGGGGTCAGGGGGCAGTGGTCAGGTTTCAGATCTGAACATGCTGACAACAGATTTTTTTTGTTGGCGATGATATAATTATGGGCTCACTTGTTCACTCTAATCTCATGCACCTCACACCCCGCACCCGTCTGGTGACTGACACCAGACTCCCGACACCACTTTTTCGAAGATAAATACAATTTTTTGTTTTCATATTCCTTCAGCAGGATTTTGAACTTTATTAATGTTTTTTTTTAATTTTATAAAAAAAAGTATTTTACCTAATCATGCGTATAGAGATTGTCCTGGAGCTTCAGGGCGACGAGCCCCGATTGCTTCCCGCCAGTTACCAACCTGAAATTTCTTCCTGGATATACAAAACCCTTCATTTCGGCAACGACCGCTTTACAGACTGGCTGCGCGACAAGGGTTACCTTGACCGCAACAACCAATACTCGCTGTATACCTTTTCCAACCTGATGCTTAACGATTTCAGGCATCAGGAGGACAGGCTGCTGATACAGCAGGATCAAACAAGCCTGCTGCTCTCCTTTTTGGCTGACGATCAGATACTGCCTTTCATTTCTGAACTTTTCGAAGGACAGGAAACACGTATCGGTGATAAGAAAAGCAAGGTATCCTTTCGGGTCAGCAGGGTACAGCGCCTTGAGGATCCGGTATTTTCTGATCAGATGAACTTAAGGTGCATCTCTCCGGTAGTTCTAAGCAGCACCGGCACAAAAAAGGTAAGCTTCCTGTCGCCGGAGGAAAAGGATTACGGGGTGAATTTCCTGAAAAACCTCATGGCCAAATATGCCATGCTGGTGAAACAGCTTCCCGGTGCTACGGGAAGTGGTTTGCAGGGGCTTGCCGATCTGCAGTTCAAGCTGCTCGACAAACCACGTCCAAAAGTGGTAAAGATAAACCCGGGCACTCCCTCCCAGGAATCCATCAAGGGCTACATGTTCGACTTCTCGCTGAAGGCTCCCGCCGAGCTCATCCGCCTGGGCTACCATGCCGGCTTTGGCATGCAGTGCGTGCAGGGCTTTGGCTGCTGCCAGGCAATAGAAAACTAAACCCACCAGGGAGGCTGTGCCTCCCTTTTTTTTCCCCTTTACGGATAGTAACAATATCTGAACACTTAACCCTTAGGCCAAAGGCGGGATTAGGTTATATTAAATTTTGTACCTACCCGTCACCTACCCGTCATCTACCCGTAAATTTACGGGTAGATGACGGG
>OBJA01000780.1_pt1 | contig 25943 bp, 21 predicted proteins | sample 1519751 | NCBI WGS metagenome assembly OBJA01 (sample SAMEA3881238, study PRJEB22517) | soil metagenome | biome: lake sediment; feature: soda lake sediment; material: sediment, water from around vicinity | place: India | collected 2013-12-23 | depth 3 m
TAAAACGCGTTACGCAAGCCAACAGTAAAACTTACTTTCTCCCCAAGGTTCAATTTTTTATCCAGATAAACCCCGTAATCAAGGCCCGATATTTCTCCGCTCGAATTTTCATCTGTCCCTTCATTTCTTTCAACCTGTTGTTTGCCAGGCAAATAATTATTTGCATTGACAAACAGCCCAAGCTGAAATGGCATGTTGGATTTGCCATAAACATCCAAATCGGTTTTCAGGCTTACCGACCTGATTTGTGACTGATATTTGAGCCTGAAATTATTTTTTGAAACATCGTCGCCTACAATGGTTTCGTTGCTTCCTTTAAATAAATTGCCGTAATTGAATATACTCCCGCTCAAGGTGGTATTCAAAAACAGTTTGGAATTTAATTGGGAGTTTAGTTTGAGCGCAGTCATCACATTTCCCCAATACATGGATCCTGAGGTTTTTTGTGTTTCTTCTTTCTGCATCGTTTTCAGGTGGTCGCGGTATTCCATCGCCAGTTTGTCGTTTCCTGAATAAAAGCTCCAATAAAGATGATTGCTTTCATTTACTTTGAAGTTTATTTTCCCGTTGATGTCGTGAAACCCATAGGATGGAATTGTTTGCTCTTCAGCTCCCTTTTGCCCGATTGTCGCAACTCCCCTGACAATTAAGTCCAGCAAGGTTCTCCGCACTGAGAAAAAGTAGGACGATTCACCTTCTCTGATGGGGCCTTCGGTGGTGAACTGGCTCGAAATCAGGCCAAAATTGATACTGGTTTCCCGTTTGAATTTATTCCCGTCTTTCATCCTTAAGTCGATTACCGATGAGAGCCGTCCTCCATACCGTGCCGGGAAACCGCCTTTGTAAAAATCGATGCTGTTGATCGCTTCAGGTGTAAAAACCGAAACGAAACCAAACAGGTGCGATACGTTATACAACGGTACATCGTCGAGCAAGATCAGGTTCTGGTCGGGGCTGCCGCCGCGCACAAAAATCCCGGCACTTCCTTCGCTTCCTTGTTGTACCCCGGGTAGGACCATCAGGCTTTTCATCACATCTTTTTCGCCCATGAGTGAGGGCAGTTTGGCAAGTTTCTTTGCCGAAAGCTTGTAATGGCCGAGGTCGCTATTGTCGGCCAGGTTGTTACCCGGCTTCCCTTTAATGGTTATCTCATCGATCTTGTTGTCCGATTCCAATGAAATATTTATCAGCGTATCGGCATGTAAATCAATTTGTTTTGACTGAAGCTGATACCCGACAAACGAAAATTGGAGGACGGTTTTTCCTTCAGGAAGGAGAATGCTAAAAAAACCGAAACGGTTGCTGATGGTACCAATCCCCGAATTTTGCTCATAAACAGTGGCTGCATAAAGCCGCTCACCGGTTTGTGCATCGGTAACATAGCCCGAAACAGTACGCTTTTGCTGGGCAATTGTTGAAAAGGGGAGAAGAAACAAAACCAGGATTATAATAAAACGCATGTTATTATTTTTGCCAGATAGGGTATGAAAGGTTGAGCTGAAGCATGTTGTTGCGGTTTATCGATCCTTTATAATGGCCATCGGGCTCCAGTTTCCTGTCCCCAAAGCCTTGATCTTTAAATCCTTTTATGTAATTGACCGACCATGTCAATTGATGTTTCTGGCTTCCAAACCCAATTGTCCAGTTAAATTCAGGCTTTTCATTCACTCTGTCGTAATTCGTCAGCCAGGTTGACTCAATGCCTCCCCTGACAAAAAAGTTTTTGCTCAAAAGCATCTGCAGGTGAACGGGCACAACGACATAATGCAAAGCAAGCTTGTCCCAGCCTTCGGTATAATCCACCCCATAACCATAGGGATTATAACCACCGCCATTTTCAGTGTAAATCTTATAATGTTGCTGCATTTGTTTGTACCTGTATGCCAATCCAACATCAGCCGAAACCCTCCAGAAAAGGTTTCTTGAGGCATAAACACCAATCCCGGTTCCAAATCCGGCTTTTGTTGCCCAGTCGCGGCTGACGGACTGATGTGGCATAAACCAGGAGCCCTCGGTATAAATACCGATATTGGTTTGTGACTGGCCCAATGAAAAAAGGGCACAAAAAAAGAATAGGGTAAAAAGAATGTGTTTCTTCATGGTTTTGAATTTATTAATAATCATAAAAATGGATCATCTGCCTGTTATACCCGGCAAAAATACCAACCCCATTTTGAATGTTTGAATGAACCTGAACAGGTTCGGTATAGGGATTTGCTGCCTGAAAAGCTTGCAGGATGTATGTTTTCTGATAGTTGTAGTAGTCTTCGTTCATCGTTGTAACTTCAAGCCAATACTCAATGGAATGACCGGTCGCGTTCCCTTTATTATTGGCAGGGGAATAATCTACAAATAAATCAACGGTATCATCGCCGCGCAATTCTCCGAGTACCGTCCTGAAATCAATGGAAATATTGTGAAGGTAACCTGTCGTGGAAAAAATTGCATCAATATCGAAAGCTTCAGGCTCTCTTGCGGAGACTGAAAATGGCGAAACAAGATTAGCAACCGTGGTTTCCAACAGGTGATAATCGCAGGTTTCCATGATCTTTCTCAGCATCCCGATAAACTTTCCGGTTGTAAATACTTGGCCGGTAATTTTTTCCAATTCCGTCAAAGGACATGTCGGAACACCTTCATTTCTGAGTGCATCAATGTCCTCTTTGGTAAGTTTGTACCGTAAATAGCCGGTTTTCGTATTGAAGGAATAAAACCGGAAACGTGTGAAAGCGGGAGCATCAGTTTTTAAATTCAACTTTAAGGGGGCAACCTCAAAATCTTCCAGGGTGTTTGAAAAGAAATAGGTCATTTGCCGGTTTTCGTAGGTATAGCCGGACACCTCGACTTTGGGCGGAATGCTGTTGGTGGCGGTGATTGTTTGATGTCCCGGGACCTCAATTTGAAGTTGGTACACAATCCCTACTTCAGGATACTGCTTTGAAAGATAGGTTCCGTTACCGGCGTAATTTAATTCAACAGGCGCTTTTCCTTCTGCATTAATCCGGATCGTCGCGTTGCTGACAAACTCATCCTGCAATTCATTGTGTTGTTTAGTTCTTGTCAAATACACTTTCCAGGGTTCGTCTTCCGAAAACAAACAATTTACAACCAAAGGCCTTTCTATATCCGGAAAATTCAATTCTATTTCTTTGGTGCAGGAGACCATCGTAATAACGACCACAAATATTCCAATTAGTTTCTTCATAACCATTCAATTAAAAGCGAATCCGGTAACTGACTGATGGCAGGAAAGGCAACAAGCTGACCTGCTTATAGGATGTTCGTCCATCCGGCTGGATATCGGGATAAACAAAATAGGGATTTTGACGGGAGTAGGCATTGTAAACGCCTAACGACAATTGCCGGGTTTGCTTCCCCCTTTTCCACTCTTTGGTGAACGAAAAGTCCAACCGATGATATGCGGGAAGCCTGGTCTGGTTTAATTCAGGATAGTACTGGATGCGGCCGGTGTTATCCAGTTCAATCCCTGTAAAAATGTCGTGCCACCCGTAGTCGATATTGCCCGGGTAGCCGGGGTAGTCAATTCCAGTTAATGAAACCGGCACACCCGACTGGAACGTCCAGTTGGCTGACAGAGTCCATTTTTCGCCCAGGTCGTACATCACGCCCAAATCAAGCTTGTGGCGCCTGTCAAACTTATGGGCAAACCATTTTCCGGAGTTGATGTTCTCAAATTTCCGCTGGTTCCAGCTTAGGGTATAGCCTAATGAACATTCAAGCTTTGAAAAATTGTACTTGATGTCGTTTTCCATCCCCCAGGCCCGTCCACGGCCTTTTTCAAGTTGATCTTCCCACTGTTCGTTCAAATCCATAAAACCGAGCCCCTGTGCGTACGAAACCACCTTGTTCATCGACTTGTAATAAGCTTCGAGGCTAATTTCGGCACCAAACAAAACAACTGATTTTACACCAGCCGAAACTTGATTGGCATATTCGGGCTCGACCTTCGATGTAGCCGGAACCCAGATATCCGAAGGAAGTCCAATGTTGCTGTTGGTTAGCAGGTGTATGGGTTGTGACATGCGGGTATAAGCCACGGTCCAGCTTGCCTGCCCCTTGGGCTGGTAAGATATTGCCAGCCTCGGCTCAAAGGAAGAAAACGTTTTTTCGTTTGTTGAATAAAACGAGGTCCGCAAGCCTGTTTTGCCAGTAAACTGGTCAGAAATCGGAACCCTGACATCGGCGTAAAGCCCATATTCCCAAACATTCAGTTTTTCCGCGGAAAAAAGATCAGTATTCCCGTTCCGATGGATTTCCTGCGATCCGGGCAAATAGTTGTGGTGATAAAAAAAATGACCGAACTCAAACGCTGCTTTTGAGCCGGGGTAGTAATCGAAGTCTGACTTTACGCCAAAAGAAACGATCCGCGAATCATAATTCAGCGACAAGTTGTTTTCATCATTTCTATCCTCGTTGACATACTTCCCATAAAAATCACTGGCTATGCGATAATAAAAATGGCTCCCGCTGGTTGTCAGGTTCATGAACAGGTTGGGCTTAAGCTGGGAATTCCACTTCACCGCGCCGATGGTGTTGCCCCATTTTTGATCCACATTGTTTCGCTCAACCCTTTCCTCCATCAAAGTGATCATCTTGTTGCGATAATCGACAAACAATTTATCGCCGCCGGAATAAAAGCTAAGATGCAAATGGTTTTTGTTGTTAAGTTCGAAGTTCGCTTTGGCATTCAGATCGTAAAAACCATATCCCGGATTGGTTGCCTCATCGTTCGATTTCTGGGCCAGGCGCGACACGTTGGTAACCAACAGGTCGAGCAAGGTGCGGCGGGCAGAAATGAGGTAAGATGATTTCCCTTTTTGAATGGGCCCTTCGTGGACAAGTTTGCTTGAAAGGATTCCCAAGGTCAAATCTGTCCTCTGCTCATATTTGTTTCCATCTTTCATCCTGACATCCACAATGGACGAAAGACGGCCGCCAAAACGAGCGGGGAAAGCTCCCTTGTAAAAATCAACACTCTGCAAGGCCTCGGGTGTAAAAACAGACACCAGCCCAAACAAATGCGAGGTATTGTAAAGCGTTACGTCATCCAATAAAATCAGGTTTTGGTCGGGACTTCCTCCACGGACGTAAATCCCGGAGCTTCCTTCATTTCCCTGCTGTACGCCGGGCAAAAGCATCAGGCTTTTCACCACATCTTTTTCGCCCAAAAAAGACGGGAGCTTTTCCAAATCCTTCATTTGAATCCTTTGATGCCCGTGCGATTCCCTTTTTTGCGGATTGGCTGTCACTGTCACTTCATCGATTTCATTCGACGATTTCAGGGAGACAAACAGGAGCGTGTCATTTTTTAAAATGAAACTGTGTGTAAAGGTTTTGTAACCAACGTAGGAAAATTGAAGCTGTACTTCTCCTTCGGGAACCGAAAGGCTGAAAAAGCCATACCGGTTTACGACCGTTCCATGCAGGGAATTGGTATTGAACACGGTTGCTGCATACAAATTCTCACCGGTATCGGCATCGCGAACATAACCTGATACAGTTACTGATTGTTGCGCATAAGATAAGGTTGAGCAAATGAAAAGTAAGAAAAGACAACCATACTTGTTTGGGTTAATTGATTTCATTGCTTCTGCGTTCATAGTCCCACTGCGTTTGAACCGATTTTCTGAATGTCAGTTTGTATGCTTCAACTGCTTAAAATTTAGTATCAATCTTTAGTTCAATAAAAATAAATAACTTTTTTGCATATATGTTTTAAATTTTTGTTAACGAAAGTTATATATGAAAAGAGTCTCTCTCCTTGTTAGAACTTTATGTTATATTTCACGGTCGGTATAACCGGGAAACCACTCTGTTGGTACAATACCAATGGGTTTGAACGGTTCTGGTCTTTATGCTCAAAGTAGTAAAAGACAGCATTCTGCCGGTTATACACATTATAAATCCCCAAGGTCCAAATTCGTTCTTTGGTTCCTTTTTGTTTATGAAAGTTGAAGCCAACATCCAAACGGTGATAATCGCGCATGCGTAACCAATTTTTACCGGGATATAAATAAGCTTCGCCGGTCACATCAAATGAACCATTTCCTGATGGAAAGTCCACAGGTTCGATGGTTTGATAGGTACTAGTGTGCAATGTAATTGGATAGCCGCTCCCATACACCCAGGTTGCTGAAAAATCGGCCTTTTGCGAAAGCTTGTGATTAAAAACAACAGACACTGAATGCCTGCGATCATATTTAAAGGCGTAGGCATTCCCATTGTTAATGTTGGCAAACCTTTGGCTTGATTTTGCCAGGGTATAGCTGACCCAGCCGGTTGTTTGTCCCAGCATCTTTTGGGCCATGAATTCAATTCCTTTTGATGTCCCAGTCCCATCTTTTTCAACATTCTGGTCCCATTGCCGGGTATTGACCAATGTTACACCGTTTTTGACCGCAATCAAACGGTTCATTTCTTTATAATAAGTTTCCGCGCTGAATTCGAATTTGCCATTGGCGAGGCCCCGGACAAAAGCCAGGGAATATTGATCTGATAATGCTGGTTTGATGCTTTTATTTGATGGCAACCAAATATCGGTAGGGAAAGAATTCCCCGAATAACTAAGCATATGGACCGCTTGTTGCATCCGTGAGTAGCCCGCTTTCAAAGCACCGAGCCCGTTTATTTCAAACCTTGCAGTCAACCGGGGTTCAAGCGACAAATAATTGACCTGGTCAATGTGGAGGTAGGCAAACCGCCCACCAACATTGAATGTCAGTTGTTTGAATGGGCTGAGTTCATTTTCAAGATAAACAAAGGAACTGATGCCATTTATTTTGTTATCGGCACCGACTTTTGTTGTTTTTTTGTCACTGTTTGATTTTTCTTCATTAGTCATCAGTCCGGGATTGTACCAATTTCCGGAGAACCCGCCTCCATAACGTAGTACCATTTGGTTGTTTAAGCGCCAGTTGAAATCCGCTTTTAACCCGAACTCCCGTAGGCCGGTTTTGTAAATCATCCGGGTTTTGTCATTTTCCAGCCTGCTATACTGGTTTAGTTTATAGCGGTAATGGGTATAAAACAAAGTGATGTCGCTATGCAGTTTGGTATTGTATAGGTGGTTCCAGCGTGCAGTAACCAGTACATTTCCCCACAAGTATTTGGAATAGCCTTTTGTTTGGTCTTTGTGCAGGTTATAATTGTACCCCAGCCGGTCGTCGCCCCCGTAAAGGCTTAGGTAAAAGCGGTTGTTCCCGTTGGGCTGATGGCTTATCTTTCCATAGAAATCATAAAAATTGTAGCCCATGGTGAAATGTTTGGTGCCGATTTTAAAAGCAGGGCGCATCAGCAGGTCGATCCACATGCGACGGACAGAAACTATGTACGATGTCTTTTTATCCACAGGTCCCTCAAGGGTCAAATCCCCTGAGATGAGCCCTACGCCCCAGCTCCCGTGGTGCTCCTTTTTATTGCCTTCCTTCATGCGTAGATCGACAATGGACGATAACCTTCCTCCGTACCGGGCCGGGAAACCCCCTTTATATAACTTGACATTGTTCAATATTTCAGGCGAAAAAACCGAAACAAACCCTCCCAGGTGATTGACGTAATACAATGGTGTGCCATCCAACAAGAACAGGTTTTGGTCCGGGCTCCCGCCACGAACGTAAAAGCCGTTTCTTCCATCTGCCCCTCCCTGCACGCCTGGCATCAATTGAAGGGCTTTCAATACATCGGGTTCTCCAAACAGGGGCAATGTTTTAATTTGTGTTACCGGAATTTCAATAGTCCCGATTTCCATCCGGTCTTCAATTCTTCGCACCGCCCAAACATTGATTTCATCCAGGTCAACCCCAGGCTCCATTTCAATTAGCAGGCCGGTATTCTTTTTAAAGTCGATCAACGCTTCGTAGTTTTTGTAGCCAACATAGCTTACCCGGATTTTTACCAGGTCCTGTTGCGGCTTCTCAAGGCTGAAAAAACCAAATACATCGGTGCTTGTGCCGGCATCACCAATTAAAACATTGGCTCCAATCAGCGATTCTCCTGTTGATCGGTCTTTGACAATTCCTCGGATAAAAGCTTTGGGTTGGCCGTTTCCAGTAAGAGAGGTGAGGATAAGAATCAAATAAAACGAGGCTCGTTTCATGGGATATTTATTTCAGCAGTCCCCATTTTTATCTCGTAGTCGCGGCTGGAATATCCAGCAAAGATACCGTGGCCATTTTCAATGTTGGAATAAACAGCAATTGGTTCATAAACTTCCCAAAAGTCATAGTCTTTGGTATAATTGTGGATTGTGAGTGTTTTAATGTATTCGAATGCTGCTTCGGAAAAAGTGTAAAGCCGAAAACGGGTAGCGCTGTCATCAGAAAATTTTACCGAAATTAAAGTCCCGGAACCATTAAATAAATCATCCCGAAAAACCAAAATCTTTGGGTAATCTTCAACGATCATTTCACCGCGTATTTTAGGATCGTTGCTTGTAATTTCAATGGGATAAAACTCCCCGTTGTTTTGTTCACAAAGCACAGCAATTCCATAAAAATTCGATTGGGGGTCAATATCTTCCATTTTTACTTTTAGTTCCGAATAATTGAACCCGGCATCATCGGTCCCTGCATTTTTTTTGAAGTCATTGTCAATTACCCGTATGCCAAATGCGGGCAGAAAATCCTCAACTATGATTTGATCGTATCCCGGAATGCTGGTTTGTAAAGAATAGCTGTGATTTTCCTCCGGATAAACATTTGAATCGAAATAAGTGCCTTCTCCTTTTGACGGTAGTACTGCCAATAAATGCCCGTCGGAAAATATCGAGACTTCTGCGTCATTGATCAACGGATAGCTCATTGCATCAGCCGTTTTTGTCAGGCTAAGATGGACTTTAAATGGTTCACTGTTTGTGAAAAGGCAGTTAACCACCGGTTTTTGCCCGTGTTGTGGCAGATCGATTTCGATAATTTTTTGGCAGGCCATTGTGACCAAAAGACAGCTGATTGCAAAAGGAAGAATTCTTTTCATTGGTTAACTGATTTAGAAGGGACAGGTTTTTTCCCGTCCCTTCTTTTATTTCTTTAATTACAACTTATGCTCAACTGAGTGAAGTTAGCGGCATATCCATCATAAAACGGTGTGATACTGTACATTGAAGCCACATAAGAAAAGCTAGAGGTTAGAGAGAAACTCTGTACCCTACGTGTACCATAGAAAGGTCTCCATGAGATTTCATCATCATGATTGCGCACATGCCCCTCTATATGTTCATTAATTGTCCTGATGGACTCGTTTTTACGGTCGTAATGTCCATTAATATCCATTTCAAATAGAAAGATGGGTTTAGTTCCGCTAGAATATCGATAATTAACAATTTTGAATTTGGAGATTATAGTATGAATAAACCCAAGATTCTGATAACAAAGTTTTGCTTGTGCTGTGAAATAGAAATTAGAGTTACTATTTTCCCACCCTACAAAATCGCTGTCATATTTTCTATCCTGATCCGAACTACAATAAGATTTCAATACTGCTTCATTGTTTAAAAGAGCGAAAACGTCATCTGTCCAGTTAAACAAAATTGGACTACGCGAACCAGTTATGTTTTCACTTTTCAATTCATTTAAAGGATAAACCTCTGTTTTTTCATCTTTGAAGTTGGTTTTAAATAAATAATCCCCTATTTGAATGGCACCCTCAGGATTTAAAATAGTAGCAACGAGATCATCAATCAATTTCTCAGATCTTCCCGGATTTCTTTCATAATAAGCCCTGTAAGAATCAAAATTCATTGTTTTTTCAAACTCGGGAAAAAAATCATCTCCCTCTTGAACTAAATAATCGAGTAACTTTTGAAAGTCTCCTTCACTTTCCAAAATGAGGCAATTGTTGTCAACAGAAACTCCAATTAATTGATCACCAAAAATAGTTAATTGTTCGGTCGGCTGTTCCACTGCCAGCTCGTCCTTCTGGCAAGCACTAAAAATTGTTAACACTACAGTCATCATGGCTAAAAGCTTAAACTTTTTCATACTTTTACAAAGTTTTGTGGGATGGGCAGATGCAACTGCCCATCCCGGTTTAAAACAAATGTGTTTAACCCGGTTTCTTTTTAAAGGGCCGGGTTTTTCCCTTTTATAGCGTACGCTCTTATTCGCTTTTTTCGCTCCTTCGTCGCGCAAATCGCTCAAGTTCGGCAAAGCGTAAACAAGTTTGGCTTTGCGCTCTCTTATTCTCCCTTTTCGAATTTGATATTGTCAAGGGCTTTTTTGAATTCTACACTGGGTGTAAAAACGACTTTCACCCCCGAAATTTTGTTGGTATGGAACTGCTCGGGAGTTTCAACGCCTTCGCTTGAGAAAGAGATCCGCAGGGTGCCGAATTCACCCAAATTGATGCTTTTGCCCATGAGCAGGTACTTGGGCATGGTGTCGATGAGGTTTTCAATCGCATTCGAAACATCGCCCCTCGACAGCGAAGAGGCACCCACAATGTCTTTGGTCAAGTCCGATTTGGTGATCTTACCTTCATTTACAGGATTGGCATACCATTTTTTCTGTTCCCGGTTTTGCGGGTTTGCCCGCTCAATTAGTTTGTATTTCATTGGTTAATTTATTTGTGTTCTCCAGCCTGATAATTTGGCACGGAGAACGGTTAATAAGTATTTTTCACTGCGCACGTCTGCAAGAAAATTTACAGACGTACGGGACAAAGTCTGCACACGTCTGCGGTTAAACCTGCGTACGTGTGCAATGAAATTTTCACACACTGTAAGTACTGCTTCCACACGTGCGCAGGTTTACTTCCGCACTTATGGAAATTTACGCCGACACTTACGGAGATTTGCTTCCGCACGTGTGGAAGGTTTGTGTCGATACGTATGCGTAATCTCATGTTTTTTATCAATGAACTGTTTGCTTCTTCGGCAGTCGCCGGGTCGCAATATTGTGGATCCGGACTTTTCGGACCGGACTCATAATCCCAGCTTATCTATAATTTCAGTCATGGTGTAATGATCATCTTTCAGCAAGATATCTGGTTTGACTCCTTCATCCGGGGAGCCACCGCCGTGCTGGACAAACTCTTTGGGCGATACAAAAAATTCAGCGCCCATATTGGGAAGCCGGAAAGTCAAATAATCCCCGTAATAGTGGATGGTTCCCCCTGTAGGTTGGCCAACCAGTTGCCCCAGGTTGTATGCTTTTACCAGACCGGCAAAGGTCGCGGCGGCACTATATGTCCGGTTATTAACGAGTACAAAAACATTCCCTTTAAAAAAATCTGAACGTGGTTCCGGTGTATTGACGAATAGGTTGTTGTCAAATATGAAAACCGTATCGATGGGCAGATCTGCAATTAACTGGTATGTATCGGGCTTTTTTTCCTGGTAAAGTTGCTTCACTTCACCACTTACCCGTAAGGCAATGGAGGTATATTGGGTATAAGGAACACGGATGAGGTATTTCAGCAGGGAATCAACGCTACGGCTGTTTCCCCCGGCATTGTCCCGGACATCGATGATCAGGTTTTTGCAGTTTACATTCCTGATGGTATCGAATGCCTGCTGAAGAAAGGGCGCCAGGTCATCGGCAAATAGCCTGATTTTCAGCAAAGCAAATAAGTCGGAGTCTGAAAATGCCAGTTCATAGTTTTCCTGTTTTTTTTCAGGATAATATGTGTTTTTCAGCTCAAAGAAACGGCTATTCGATATGGATGGGGCATCAATTGAAAAAATCGAATCAGGCGTGGCAAGCGAGAGATGATATCTGTTTTGTTCCCCAAAAAACATCCAGAAATAAAGACCAAAATATCGTGCAATTCCCCGGTCATTAACTGCCGCCGATTGTTTTTCCGAACCGGAAAGCCGCCTCATTTTCCTGAGGATTTCTTCGGAAGCAATGGCATTAATGGACAGGACTTCTGCACCCTCGAATTGAACAGACCGGTCATCTCCAAAATATTGATCGATCAGGACCTTGCCGTTTCTCATCTTCACCGTAAATGGCATGGTACTGCCCCCGTGCTGCATGTATTTCATCCTTTCGGAAGAGGGAACTGAGAAACCGGTATGGCCGTCCTGCAAGGCAGACAATAAGGGAGCTATCCGGATAAAACCTTCATTGAAGGTGATACTATCAGGGAGGCCACGTTGTACAGAATCCAGGCTGATTTTCCACTGGTCGTAAAACCCGCTATTCAGAAATTTTGGATGGATCCGGGTGACTTTTTGCGTCAAATATTGAATATCCTCCTCAAAATCTGCTTTGGAGACATAAGTAGGCACATAATCCTGCCCATGGACTTGAACTCCCCAAGCCAGGACTGCCAAAAGAATGATGAGGAACTTCCTCATACAGGAATTTTATTCGTTTTTATTTGGTAATAGCAGCATTATCATTTTGGTATCAGCCAGCTTCCATTCCTGATCCGACTCATCTGTGGGATTCCTTTCCTTTACTACCCATATTATGTCTGGCAGCAGCCGCACAGTGACAATTGTTTAAGAATTATTTTGATTGAGTAAGTATTAACGATTCAAAATTATTCCCGCTCTGTATGGTGATATCAACATTTCTTTCAACACCTGTGTCATTCTGTTTAACGGTAATGTCTATCCTCCTGTGATCATCACTAACGCGGGCAGAAAACCAGTCTCCGCTAACGTTTTTGAAGTCTGTTTCTTCAATAGTGACAATTTTTCCATTTTGCTCAATATAAGCGTAGCCAACCCAAAACGTATGTGAGCTTTCGAGCGTTACCGAATTTTCTTCATTCGAGAACTTGATTTTCCGCTGTTCGGGCTTAAAAATGACAAAATCCCCCGGGCCAACACTTGGCTCTTTGTTGCAACCAGCCAGCATTAACAATAAGCACGCGATGGCATAAAATATGCATAAAATTTTTGTTTTCATAGTGGCAGATATTATTTTTCGTCAATTATAAAACTTAAGGCGATTGGGTTTTTATTGTTATATCAGGCATAAACTCTTCTTCTTGTGTGATTTTTGTTAAAATCGAGTCTTCAAAGCGTAAGATTGACGTTAACACATGAGTATATAGTTAATTCGCTATTAACCTTTATGGCTTGCTTTTTTTAATAATTTTTCCATCAATTAATAAATATTAGTTCTGCAAGAAAAACATCAATTTAGTTATTCAGTACATATTCAATTAAATTGGTTTTACCGGTATAAACAGTTGCCTGTCCATCTTTTATAGGTTCATCAAGCTGGAAAACTGCATCCTCGAAAATACCCTGGACCTGAAAGTAACTATGTTCTTTGTTTATATGCAGTGTGGTGTCTATGTGCTGAACCGCTGTAGTAAAGCTGTTCATGCTATGCACCGTTATTACAAGTTTTTGCCCCGCTTCCAGGTATTTCAATTTGTTACATGGAACTTCAATAAAATAATGCACCCGGTTGCTTTCTACATACAGTGTTGCCGGAGCATCAATAGTACGGTCAAACCTGAGAAAGTATGCTCCTATCAGTAATGCAAAAACGATCCCAAATATGACAGTAATCCCCATCCTGATTATTAGTGATGGTATCTGTCCAATAATATTACGGACTTTTTCACTGCGCAATTCGATGTCTTTGGGTTCGTCCATTTTTAGCTTCCTAATTCCAATTGATTTTTAACGAGATTATAATATTTCCCTTTTAATACAGTTAATTCTGCATGTGTGCCTTGTTCTACAATGGTTCCTTTATCCAGTACTACTATCTGATCAGCATTTTTCACGGTACTTAGCCTGTGAGCTACCACGACTACGGTTTTACCCCTGTAAAATTCCTGCAAGTTTTCCAGTATGGTTTTTTCGTTGTTAGCATCGAGGGCATTGGTGGCTTCATCTAAAAATAAAAAGTCAGGATCTTTATATACAGCCCGGGCTATCAAAATACGTTGACGTTGGCCTTGACTAATCCCTTGTCCGTCCTGTCCAATGATAGTGTTGTACGCCAATGGCATTTGACTGACGAATTGATGAATGCAGGCTGTTTCAGCCGCGTGCCGCAAACGCTTGGTATCAACGCTTGTGTCTGATGTGGTAATGTTACGGGCAATTGACTCAGAAAAAATGTAACCATCTTGCATGACAGCACCACATTGTCCACGCCACCATTCTGGATTGAATTTTTCAAGAGGTTGATTTCCTACACTTATTTCCCCCTTCTGTGGGGTATAGTAGCCTAGCAGCAGTTTTATAAGCGTGGTTTTTCCACTGCCGCTTGCTCCTACAATGGCAGTTATTTTACCTTGCGGTATTTCAAGGTTGATATTATCTAATACCTTTTTCTCCAAAGCGTTCTCATAACCAAAGGATACATTTTTTAGATTAACATTTTTACGGGTGAAATTTTTGGATGAATATATTGTTTTGTCACCTTTATCTTCATCTTCTTTCTGGTGTATTTCGTTCATACGATCGAGGCTGATACTGACATCCTGCCATTGATAAATAAAATTCATCATCTGCTCAACAGGGCTGTTCAACTGCCCGATGATGTATTGTACCGATAACATCATTCCAAGTGTCAGTTCGCCATGAATAACGGCACTAGCAGCCAATACCGTAATTAAAACATTTTTGGTTTCGTTGATGAAAATACTGCCTGCTTCCTGCGATTGTTGAAGGACAAGGGTCTGCATGTTAACTTCAAACAGGTCGGCCTGCGTATCTTCCCATTCCCAGCGTTTACTTTGTTCATAGCTTTGCAGCTTTATTTCCTGCATGCCGTTAATAAGCTGATATGTCTTGTTACGGTTTATTGCTTGTTGTTCAAAATTTTTGTAATCAAGTACCCGGCGTTTTTTTAAAAAGAATAGTATCCATACGCTATAAATAACACTACCGACAAGAAAGACCAGGAATATTTTCAGGCTGTAAATGAGCAAGACAATTCCAAATACCAAAAAACTAAACACCGAAAACAACAGGTTAAGGGTTTGGGCCGTCAGAAAACGCTCAACACGGCGATGGTCTTCAATGCGTTGCAAAAGGTCACCCAAGAGCTTGACATCGAAAAAGCCCATGGGCAGCTTCATTAGCTTAATAAAAAAGTCGGATATAAGCGATACATTGATACGGGTACTGATGTGTAGTAATATCCGGCGTCGTATAAAATCGATACCGGCCCGACCCAACAACAACATAAGTTGGGCCAACAGGATAAGCCATACAAAACCTATATCCTTGTTGGCAATACCATTATCGACTACCGCCTGGGTGAGAAAAGGGAATATCAGTTGCATTAAACTGCCCGCCAATAGCCCAATAACTAACTGGACAAACAGTCTTTTGTAACCGGCAAAGTACCTTAACAAAAACATCAATTTCCCAGGTTTCTTTTTCCGGGGTTCACCTTCCTGCTCGTAAAACAGTGGAGTGGGTTCTAATAACAAGGCAATGCCTTTTTCCTCGTTGTTAGTAGTTGTACTTATCCAATGGTTAACGAATTCATTTTTAGTGTATTTTAATAATCCTTTACCAGGGTCGGCAATATGGAAAATGGGTTGTTTATGTTTTTGGGTTATTTTGCACAATACCACAAAATGGTTCTGGTTCCAGTGTAATATGCAGGGTAGGGGCGCTTTATTAGCCAGTTTTTCAAGTGTAAACCGCCCTCCCAATGTTTTAAACCCCAACTTTTCGGCCGCTTTACTAATCCCGAGTAATGAAACGCCCTCTTTGCCAATAAATGTTCCATTGCGTAGAGATTCCAATGAATAGTTACGACCGTACCAACTTGTTATCATGCATATACAAGTTGGACCACAGTCCATAGCGTCGAGTTGTTTATAAAAAGAATATCTCATATAGCCCTTATTATTAATGGCCTAACTGTCATTGTGAATAGACTGATTTCGTCAATTTTATTTGCAAAGAACAACCATTTGCTCTTCTTGCCGTTATAACCGATTCAATTCATCCTGATTGGAAGATTGCTTTTTTGTACCTCCCGAGAAATGGTTGAAATTATATTTGGCTGAGAACCGAAACCAAGTATTATCATTATCTCTCTTCATGCCTGAAATAATATTCCCGTATCGATCTTCCCAATACGAATCTGTGGAATTCAAAATATCATTTATAAATAAGGAAACTTGTAATTTTTCATCAAAGAAGGAAAAGTCAAATCCTGAAGATAAGTTATAGCTATTCCTAAAAACAGTCATTAAATCCACATTGCTGCTTTTGTACCAAAATCCAAGATAAAAGTTGATGGTTTTGGACAGAGTTATGTTATTATTTGACTGCACATACCACGAGAGTTTATTTATTTTGCGATCGCCACCCAAATAAGGAATCTTTACAAAAGGCTGTTCTACACCGCAGCTTAACGTACTATTAAGCCTCTTCTCATTGTAATTATAATTAATACTCGTTAATAGTTTATCCGAATAATGAATATTTACAGGTGTGTATTTGATAATATCCGGATGGTTTTCATCATTTAAGGCACTTAGAATTCTGTCATTTATATTGTGTATATAACCAAAATAAACCGATAAGCTTCGTGACAGGCCAATTGTCAAATCAATATTGTCGCTGATAGTTGGACGGATCGATGGATTGCCGACATGGTATGATAATGAATCGAAGTATGTAATGTCTGTACTCAGTTCATTAAATCCTGGACGATCAATCTTTCGGGTATAACTTAATGTAGCATTCATTTGATCAGAAAAGGTTTTGCTCAACAAGATCGAAGGAAACAAGTTGTTATAGGATGAATCAAGAACCGTTGTACCCTCGGAGGTAATATTCGTTTTGGTGTGTTCAAAACGCAAACCGCCTTCTAATTTGATATCGCCCAATTTTTCATTCAGCACAAAATATCCGGCGTTAATTCGGTCTTCAATTTTATCAACAATACGATAGTTTTCTTGATAGGAACCCTGATCGATAGAAATGGCTGTCCCATTATTATTCACTTTTGCTACTTTTACTCCCGCCTTCAGTTTATCCATCTTAAAAAATGGTGTTTCATAATCGATTCTACCCGTATAAACCCTATACTTATTCTGGTTACTGATTAGTGAGCTAAGCATGGAATGCCCCGTTAGGTTATTTTCATCAATGTCTTCGGACGAACGATCTTTCACCCACGAATAATCGGCGACAACAAGAAGCGAACGAACGCTGTCGAAATCCAACTTGTAGTTCACGTTGAGGGTTTGTAAATTTCTTTTGGCATTCGATTTCTTAACTACGTTTCTGTGAACTTCGGAGGTATTGGTTTTGTCGATATACTGATCGGCAAAGGTATCTCCATTTCGAGTTCTCCCAACGAACGAATATTGGATCCCAAGATTATTATGCTTATTGAGTTCCTGATTAATCCGGACAAAAAAATTATGTATCTTAGAGTCGCTGTTTCTATACGACTCGCTGTGATTATTGACCATGTAATCGGGTTGTTGATTAATTTCATAATGATCTTCATACACTTTATAGGGAATATTTTCATAGGAATAGCTCATAAATGTGGCGGTTTTCCTCATTTTGTTATTCAATTGTATACCAGATGTATTTCTATATTCACGGGCAAATGTTGAACGATTGAATAGTTGAAGATTCACACATTTTTCTATCATACTTTTTGTTTTGATCCGAACCACCGCCTTCCCCGAAGCGCTGTATTGGGACGAAGGACTTCGATCTATTTCGACACCTGTAATATCATTTGCTTGTAGTACTTCGATTTCAGATTTATTCTGAACCTCACGATTGTTTATATAAATGATTGGTGAGCCTTTCCCGAATACCGTAATGTTATTATCATTATCAACAATAAGTCCTGGACACCTTTTCAATGCATCTATGAGGTTTCCGGCTTCACTTAACGAAGTACCATTAATATTTACCAACAGTTTTCCTCCTTCCTGGTGAAAAACGGGACGTTTAGCGACAATAGATACCTCAATTAATTCCAAAGACTCCATCAGGATGGTTCCCAAATCAACATCCGTAAATTGCGAGAAATCTACTGGAAGGGTTATCGTTCGAAAACCCACGCAACGGATTTGCACCAAACATTGTCTTTGTTTAACATCTTCGAATGAGAAATAACCGTCAATAAAAGCACCCCCGGCGACTAAGTTTGAATCTGCTACGTTTAAAATTGCCGCAGTAAAATATTCAACTGGACCACCTTTCGTATCAGAAACAAATCCTTTAATTTGATTGATTTGTGAGAATAAGAAGTTGACCTCGAAAACAAACAAAACGAAACAGAAAGCAGTGAGTATTTTATTCATTCATTGATTTTTAATTGCTGCTCATAGTGCAATTCTAGAAGTGTAGCAAGATCATTAATATCAATAGGGCAGACATTATATTCTGTCCCATATAGTTTATGTTCATATCTGAAAAGATTGCAACCTCCATCGCAAAGGGGGAAAAGAACACATTCTTTACATTTTGAGTCATTAAACATATCTGTCCCCATCATATATTCGGCCAATATATTTTGATTGAAATCACTACTAAAAATAGTACCAATGACACGATCTTCTTTACCTAGGTCAACCCAGCATTTATATAATTCACCTTCGGGTCCAATAATGAATGTATTATCAAAATCTGCAGTGCAGGCAACACTCTTACGAGTTAAATAGAAGTTAATATTTTTGATGTTATGATTAAAATATAAATCTCTATAAAAACCGACTCTTTCGCTATGTTTTAAACACTTAACTTTACATCCACCATGGTCAGTAGTAAAAGATGGACTAATGGTAATATTCTTATTTTTCCATCTGTCGGATAATTCCCGATATAGCTTGGGAAAATCTTCAGCGTTTTTCTTATGGATATTTACGCGAATATTTATATGTGTACCCACCAAAATCAGTAATGCAGAATCAATATTTTCGAGTATTTTTTGATATGTAGGTATCCCGGATTTGTGGATCCTGCTTTGATTATGAGTCTCTTCGATGCCATCAATCGTAATTTGGACATAATCCAGCTTGTAGTCTTTTAATATGTTACATATTTTTTTGTTTAAAAGGTATCCATTTGTAACCAAATTATGCTGACCTATACTTATTTTCTCAGATTTAAAAATTTGACTTAAAATATTCTCCATCGCATCGAAAGCAAGAAGAGGTTCACCGCCATGCCACGTAAGGTTAACTGTATCTACCCCATTGAAAGATTCAATAAAATCAACTATCTTATTTTGGATAGATATTTTGATTTTATTTGGTGGCAAGTCCGATTCATAACAATAAGGGCAAGCAAAATTACATGCTAAAGTAGGAGCAATAACAATCCCCAAATTGGAATTAGAAAGGCATTTTTTATACTTTATGTATTTTTTTTGATTTTGGAAGTTTTCATCATCCATTTCATCAACTAATATCTTTGCTTTTTTAAAAGCAATCTGTGTTTCCTTATTTAAATTATTAGGACTTAATTTCGATTCCTTAATAAATTCAAGCGACTCATAAAGCTCCTTATCAATTTTAAAAAAAGAGTTCGTTCTGGAGTTAAAAATAAAAAAACCATATTTGGTGGAATTAAACAGGTAGTTGTATTTGGAGAATATCATTTTATTTTAAAATTTAATATAGAGGCTAACTGTGTCAGATAGCCTCTATTGGTTTTGAAAATTTTTGTTTATACCCTCACGAGTATTTAGTATTATTTACCAAGCAGTAAAAATGGTTTCGCCATTTACTATTTTCCCGGAATTGCACCCATCTGTGCAATCACTGGTAATAGGAGCAATCCCTCCTTTGATATTCCTTAATTCTTCTAGTAGTATGTCTTGCGGCTCTACTACTACTTCTAAAATTGATTTTTTCATAACTGTTTCATTTAGATTAATTACCAAACAGACAAAAGTGCATTGCCACTTTCAATTTTTCCATTGTTACACCCATCAGTACAATCACTGGTAATAGGGGAAATTCCTCCTTTAATATGTTTAAGTTCTTCTTGCAATATGTCATGCGGTTCGACTAAGACTTCGAAAATTGATTTTTTCATAATTTTTGAAATTTGAATTTTTTTATATCATACAATTGCAGATTATCCCTCTACGCAGTAGCTTTGTCCTTGCTAATAGGTAGCTTTAGCTACTTTAGCCGCCTCCGGACGAGGGCGGATTTATTTTACCAAATAAACCCAGAATCCGGGGCGGCTACTTTGCCAAGTTGTTTTTGCCTAAAGATTGTAATGTTAGCTGTTTCATAGCTGTATTTATTAATACCTTTCATCCATTTCCCAGGATCGCAGGTTTACTCGCTCTTTTCGCTCCTTCGTCGCGCAAATAGCTCCCGTTTGGCAAAGTGTAAACCAGTTTGGCTTTGCGCTCTCTTACTCGCTCTTTTCGAACTTAACGTTTTCCAGGGCTTTTTTAAATTCCACACTCGCCCGAAAAACAACTTTTAGTTCCGAAATTTTACTGACATTAAATTCCTCGGGTGCATCTACGCCTTCGCTGGAGAAAGAGATCCGCAATGTCCCAAATTCTCCCAATTGAATGCTTTTGCCCATGAGCAGGTACTTGGGCATGGTGTCGATAAGGCTTTCAATCGTACTCGAAATGTCGCCCCGCGCCAACGAGGACACATTGACAATTTCTTTGGCTAGTTCATCCTTGGTAATCTTGCCGTCGTTTATCGGGCTGGCATACCACCTGGTCTGGGTACGGTTTTGCGGATTTGGCCGCTCAATTAGTTTGTATTTCATAGCTATTTTATTTGAGTTCCCCGGCTCAGTTGCGTTGACCCGGGAAACAGGGTTAATGATCTGATTTCACACATACGACTGTAACAAAATTTATGCACACTGTAATTAAATTTACGCACACTGTAATTTCAATTACACACACTGTATGTGTTGCTTGCGCACGTATGAAAGTTTATTTTCACACACAAAAAACTTAGCAGACATGTACGTAAGTCTTCTTCATAATAAGTATGAACTATTCAATCTGAAAATACCCGTACAAATAATCGCCCCATTGATTGGTCAATTCCAAGAAATAATAGCCTGGTTCGAAATTGCTTAAATCAATGGTGATCTGTCCGGTTTCAGGGGCAGGAACAGTTTGTTGGAATATTGTTTCGTCACTTTCCGAAATGCGGATGGTAATATCCGACCGGAGTGTTTTGCTGCTGATGGTCAGTAGCGGTCCGGTAATGTCTATGTCGATGCGGGAAGACGAATATAGAAACAAGGACTTTCCACCTTCTTTCCAATCTCCGTCTATTGGTGGTTCTTCGGAATCCAATCGAATTTCGGGTTCTGCGAAAACAATTTGCGTAGGGATCAAAGACACCAATAAGGTAAGGATAAGTATTTTCTTAACCATGATTTTGATTTTTTAAACAATGATAAATATAGGCCAATAGTCCCTATTAACCCTAAAATTGAACTGGACATTTTATTTTCACAAATTATTCATTATTAATCAGTTCTTCATTTTATTAATAGCCTGAACTGGACATTTAGTACAAAGGGGGTGGTTTATACTCCCAGATATCGGAGTCAGGAGGTTATTTTCCCTTCGCAAAAGCAAATTCGAAAACCGGTTGAATTTTATTTATTGAATTAAGCAATTGAACACATATATTGTCGCATTTTTTTCTTGTTGACCCACCCTTTTTCCCTCCCTTCGCGAAGGGAGGGAAAAAGGGTGGGTCCGGCTTGCCGGATCGGGGTGGGTAAGGAGAAGTTATAAAAAAAGGGATGCGACATTTAAATCATTTTTAGAACTTATATAGTCCACATGTTCTGATATGGACTATTGCTTGTCAGAACTTTAAAATGAAGTCATCCAGGGATGCTGTTTTTTCCAGGAGATGGGGTGTTTGCCGGCTGATGCGGCTGCGGATACGCTGTTTGCGTTTGGTTACGGAAGCGGGAGAGACTGCTGTAAGGGTGGCAATTACCGCAGTGGATAAATGCAGCCTGACCAGGCAACAACATTGGATATCGGATTCGGAAAGAAAAGGCGCCTGCTGTTTTAGCCGCTGGGCGAAGTCATTGTTCAAATTGTTGATGGTGTCAATGATTTCCGGCCATTCGTCCGGCTTGACGGCCTTTGTGGCATCACGTAATTTTCCCAATATGTCGATGTGTTTTTCCAGTTGGTCCATGAGGAACTGCTCCCGCTGACTGAACTCCTCGTCTTGCTTCCGGAGCTTTTCATAGGAGGCTAGTTTCAACTCTTTTTCCTGTAGTATACCGGTATAAGCCTGTACTTTTTTTTCCAATATCTCATTCTGGTATAAAAGGGAGTAGTTTTTTTGACGTAAGTTTTCAATCCCGTCAGCATGGTTTTCGGGGCCAGTGTTCCTGTTAACCGGCGTGGACATCTTTTTTATCATTTCCTCGTTATCCTTCATGGCCGCTTCGTTTTCCCGCAGTTTGACCAGGTTCATGTTCAACTCGTCCTTTATCTTTTGCAGTAAACGTTCCTTGTTCAGCAACTTCCGCTGATAAACAAAAACCACGCAGGCAGTTATCATTAAACCCACCATTGAAATACCCAGGTAGGTTCTCATTAAATTTCCGTTCCTGATTTTAAGCAGGTTGTTTTCGTTTACCAGTTTTTCGTGGGCGTATTTTTCCTGTATTTCTTTAATTTCTTTGCTATGGGCCAATTGTATAATGGAATCGGCGTATTCCCGGTACAACTCATTATAACCGACTGCTTCCTGATATTTGCCGTAGTCTTTATTTAAATGATATAACTGCGAGTAAGCAGCCCTAACCGTATATAGATTTTCGGTTACTGTCGCTTTGTTAAAATAAACAACTGCTGAATTACCTATTCATGCTCCGGTAAACCCTCCCCAAAGGAAGATAAGATTGAGCAAGGCCGCCAAATCCTTCCCTTTCACTTATTTGTATGGAATTATTTAGGAGATCAATTGCCTGCTCCGGTATGCCTAACTGGATATAGGCTTGGGCGACTTCGCTTTGGGCATTGGACAAGGAACGGAAATCATTGACCTTTTCCGCTATTTTGATGGCTTCTGTATAAAAATAAACCACGCTGTCCCATTGCCCGAAAACGCCATATATTCGTCCTAACGTACACAGGGAGCTGGAGATCCTTGAACTGTCACGCGACATCACGGCGTAATTGTAAGCGCAGCGTAATTCCTGTTTGGCATCCTCTTTCAATGCCCGCCTGTAGGCATACAACATGCCGAGGTTCGAACAGATCAGCGAGGTTAACCGGTGGTCATCGGTTGTTTCAGAGGCTTCTTTTGCCTTTAGAAAATAGTTGGTCGCTGCTTCCGGCTGTTTCAGGTCTTTGTACACCTGCCCTGCATAAAAACAGGCCATTGCCTTTCTCGACTGGTCACCATCGCTTTCAAAATAGTCCAGCGCAGTGGTAATCAATGAATCAGAGCTGTGTTTCATGTAATTTTTATCCTGCGCCTGGGTCATCAGGAGGCACCAGGTAGCATTGTTCAGTTCGTCTGAAGGCGAGGGTTTTTCCATCGTTTTCAGCAGGACAAGCGCGCTGTCGGGGTGTTCCCACATAACGGCCTCAACCTGTTGAAAACCGGGCATTAACGAAGCTGGTTTCCTGCCACAGGATACGCCAACAAAAGCCATTAAAAAATAAATGATCAGTTGATCTGTAAAGTGTTTTTGGTCCATTGCCGCAAATGTGGGTGATATTCTTTTGTGCCCGCTGCAAAACCCCGGAAAATTACAAATAAAAAAATATACTGACAAATAATATTGGACATTGGTTATTGGCGATTAGTAATTGGTGATTCAATGTCGTTTAGTTAGTGAATTTTGTTGTTCATATTTTGCTTGACGTTGTCAGGGGCTTCGCACGCTGACAAGTATTTGCCGCCAATAACCTGACAGCGTCTTTAGGCCTGTCAGCGTTGACTAAACGACATTAATTGGTAATTGGTCATAATAGTCCCTCAGCAAAAAAAATGCAGCCCATAAACGAATAACTGGGAAACGGAAAAGCAATTGAATGAACGGGGTTTAGCCCAGTATGGGCGAAATCTGATGAAGATCAGTTATAACAATCATCCCACCCATTTTATTTCTACAACTTTCGAACGAAACCGGGTCATCCCGTAAAAGAAAGGATTAGAAGGTAAATAAAGTCGCGGGAATGACCTCTGATCATGCTACGAAGGTGAACCTCGATAATAAGGTTTTGTGATCTTTTTAATCCCGGATTTGTTTTACTTATCTGACGGCGTTTTCGCAGGGGAACCACGTCATTATGAATATTTTAAATCGATATCTTATGAAGTACTATATTGCAAAAACTGTCAGCTACCCGTTTGACGAAGTCGTAAAACGCACTACGGAGGAGCTTAAAAACGAAGGTTTTGGCGTACTTTCCGAAATCAATATCCACGAAAAACTGAAAGAAAAGCTGGATGTCGATTTCAGAAAGTATAAAATTTTAGGCGCCTGCCATCCGCCAAGCGCTTACCAGGCTTTGCAGGAAGAAGATAAAATTGGCACCATGCTGCCTTGCAACGTGGTCGTGCAGGAGTTGGGCGAAAACGAAGTGGAAGTTGCCGCGGTTGACCCGGTAGCTTCAATGATGGCCATTGAAAACAGCAAGCTCGCAGGCATTGCCAACGAAATCAAACAACGGTTGGTAAGGGTGGTTTCGGCTGTATAGGTTGTCAGGATTTTCTTTTTAACATCAGTTATAAATGTTCAATTATGAAGAATAGTATCTTTTCAGTTTTAGTTTCATCGATGATTTTCGCTTTTTCGTGCACTTCAGCAAACAAGAACAGCACCAATGAGCTAAACGGCGAGCATTTGGAGCAGCAAGCCGATACTGTGCAAACAGCGGTTGGCGAGCTGGTTCTTCCGCCGCCTTATCACAGCGAGTCGAAAACAAAAAACAGCAAGGTAATCGGCTGGCCCAAAAACGCCACCCCCAAAGCACCCGGGGGCTTCACGGTCACTAAATTTGCCGATGGGTTCGACAATCCGCGGTGGACCTACATTGCGCCAAACGGCGATTATTTCATATCGGAAGCAAGCACGCAGGGAGGCAGTGCCGACCGGATCACCTTGCTGCGAGACACCAACGGCGATGGCAAGCCCGATCTCAGGGAAACCTTTCTTGAAAATCTGAACAAACCTTTTGGCATGCTGGTCGTCGGCAATTCGTTTTATGTGGCCAATACCGACGGGCTGTACAAATTTCCATACCAGGAAGGGCAAACTACGCTGAAGGACGCTGAGGGGCAAAAAATTACTGATTTGCCAGCAGGTGGCTACAACAACCACTGGACACGCAATATCATCACCAATGAGGCAAAAGATAAGATATTTATTTCGGTGGGATCGGCCAGCAATGTCGCCGAACATGGTCTGGAGGAAGAAAAACGGCGTGCCAATATTTTGGTGGTCGATCTGAATGGCGGTAACGAAAAAGTTTATGCCAGCGGGTTGAGAAATCCAGTAGGCATGGACTGGAACCCGGCAAACGGCGAATTGTGGACGGCAGTGAATGAACGTGATGAACTGGGCGACGACCTTGTTCCCGATTATATTACCAGCGTAAAAGAAGGTGGGTTTTACGGATGGCCATTTTCCTATTTCGGGCAGATTGTGGACCCGAGAATGAAAGGACAGGGCGAAGACTTGGTGGACAAAGCTATTGTGCCCGATGTTCCGGTGGGTTCGCACACTGCATCGCTGGGGCTGGCCTTCTACGACAAAAGCAAATTTCCGGAGAAATACCGCAACGGCGCATTTGTCGGACAGCACGGCTCGTGGAACCGGTCAGTCCTGTCGGGATATAAAGTGGAGTTTGTACCATTCAAAGATGGAAAACCTGCCGGGAAGCCCGAAGATTTTCTCACCGGTTTTATTGCCGACGAAAGCAAAGCCGAAGTTTACGGGCGCCCGGTTTGTGTCGTCGTGACGCCTTCGGGCGACCTGCTGGTGAACGACGATTCGGCAAATACCATCTGGAGAGTGAGTTATTCGAAAT
>OBJA01000781.1_pt1 | contig 25893 bp, 22 predicted proteins | sample 1519751 | NCBI WGS metagenome assembly OBJA01 (sample SAMEA3881238, study PRJEB22517) | soil metagenome | biome: lake sediment; feature: soda lake sediment; material: sediment, water from around vicinity | place: India | collected 2013-12-23 | depth 3 m
CCAACAGCCAGAACGCCATCAATGCCGACAAGATCGCCCAGATCCGCCAGTATATCGCCATGGCCAAGGAGTTCGTCGAGCAGGTCTATATTCCCGATGTCCTGGCGGTGGCACCCTTCTATCTGGAATGGGCCGGCATCGGCGGCGGCCATAAAAACTATCTCTCCGTCGGGGACTTCCCGGAGGGGCGGCGTGGTTATCCCAATGACTTCTGGATGCCGGCCGGGGTCATCATGAATGGTGATCTTTCAAACGTGATGCCGGTGGATCAGCAGAAAATCACCGAATATGTCACCCACTCCTGGTACGAGTACAGCGGCGGTGATCAGCTTGCCAAGCATCCCTATGAAGGGGAAACCAACTGGAAATACACCGGTCCCAAGCCGCCTTATGATTTTCTCGATACGGACAACAAGTATTCCTGGGTCAAATCGCCGCGTTATGACGACAAGCCGATGGAGGTTGGTCCCCTGTCGCGGATGCTGGTTGCCTATGCCCAGGGACACAAGGAAGTCACCGAGACCGTCAACCTGGTGTTGGGCAAGCTCGGGGTTGGGCCGGAGGTCCTCTTCTCGACCCTGGGCCGGACGGCCGCCCGCGCCGTTGAAACCCTGATCATGATCAACAAGATGGGTGACTGGCTCGATGCTCTGGTGGCCAACATGAAGAGCGGTGACTACAGTATTCACAACAATGAGAAGTGGGAGCCTTCCACCTGGCCAAGTAACGCCCGTGGGTACGGTTTCCACGAAGCACCCCGGGGAGCCCTGGGCCATTGGATCATTATCGAAAACCAGAACATCAAGAACTATCAGGCGGTGGTACCCACCACCTGGAACGCCAGTCCGCGCGACCCTGCCGGTGTGCGCGGTCAGTATGAGGAATCATTGATCGGTACCCCCATCGCTGATCCGCAACGGCCCCTGGAAATTCTGCGCACCATGCATTCCTTCGATCCTTGTATGGCCTGTGCGGTGCATCTCTATGATGAGGGTGGCAAGCTGGTCTCTAAAGCAAAAATTCTCTAGCGAGGCGTTATTATGGCAGAGATCTCAGGAACAACTGTTGATAAGAGCGATCCGCCGGTGGAATGTGCTGTCCGTCGTTATCTCTACGTTTGGGAAGGGCAGGTCCGCATTATCCACTGGGTCAATTTCTTCTGTATTCTGATCCTGTCGGTTACCGGTTATTTTATTCATAACCCCTTTATGACGGCGGATCAGCATCCCTATATCATGGGCCATATGCGCCATATTCATTACATTACCGGTGTTGTTTTTTGTGGTTCTGTACTGGCGCGGCTCCTGGCCCTGTTTGTTCTGAATAACCGCTTCTCCAGTTGGCGCGCGATCCCCAATCCTTTCAACAAGAAAGATCGTGACACCTTCATTGCCTACATCAAATTTTATACTTTTTTGAGCAAGGATACCCCCCACGTTATCGGCCACAATCCGGTTGCGGTAGTGGCCTATATTGTCCTCTTCGGACTCTTCCTGTTTCAGATCCTCAGCGGTTTTGCCCTGTGGTCACAGGCGGATCCCCATGGCACCATGTATGCCCTGACGGGATGGCTTTTCGGGATTCTCAGTAACCAGTGGGTTCGCTGGTGGCATTTTATGATCATGTTTCTCATTGCCGGTTTTGTCATCAATCATATTTACAGCGTTATCCTGTTTGACTTCAAAACCAAGTCGGGGGAGATCAGTTCAATCTTCTCCGGCTGGAAGCCGGATCGCCGTGATTGACCACTCTATGGCGCAATGGTTGAAAGTGGACCCGGCATGACAAATTTTCTGGTGCTGGGTCTGGGCAACTTACTGATGAATGACGATGCCGCCGGCCTGCGCGCCCTGTATGCTTTGCAGGAGCGCTTTGCCGATGGTGAACATCTGCAGCTGGTCGATGGTGGAACTCTGGGGCTTGATCTGCTCGGGCACGTTGCCTGGGCAGACAAACTCCTGCTGCTTGACGCCATCAATATCAATCAGCCTCCGGGCACTGTTGCTTTGATAGACGGCGATGACATCAATCCCATTTTCACCCAGCGCGTTTCTCCGCATCAGGTGAATCTCAAGGATCTCCTCGAGGCGGCGGAACTGATAGGCGATCGTCCCCCCGACGTGGAGTTGCTGGGGATCCAGTTCGACAATATCAATATGGAAATGACCTTGTCACCGGCGGTAGAAAAGGGATTGCCCAAACTGATTGCAGCGGCGGCAGAGCGTATCGAGAAATTTCTGGCCCAACAAGGTACCGATTAATCCCCACCAGGTTCACCAGCTACCGACTTAATTGTTGCGCGTGTCGAGTGGTGCCGGAAGAGCTATAGGCACTAGCCTTGCAGTACCCCAACCACCAACGTCAGGGTAAACAGAACCAGAAAAAGGTAGCAGAGATTTTTGGCAACCTTGGTCACAGGGGCAGAGATGTCGAGAAACACCAACACGGCAACGAAGCAGGCGATGGTGAAAAAGACGGTGGCCCAGGTCAACATGATATCCTCCTTGGCGCAGGGTATGTGAAGCTTTCATCGCGATATTGCACCGGCGTTCTGCCGTGGCGACGAACATTGCGAAGATTGGTTCAACCGGCATGTCCATGGGTATTTCTCTGGGATATCAGCCGGTTGAGAGATCGAATCCTATGATTTTTATAACAAGCTTCAGACAGGATTGCAACGCAAACCGGGTCGGTTGGGGAAAAGTATGTCTGCTGCGCTGCGTCTTCTGTCGCCGGAGTACTATCCGGCGACTTTTTTCATAGCGGAGGTTTTATCACGTCGGACAAATACCATGATGCAATGCCAAAATAGATGAGAACACCGCAGACATCGGCAATTGTGGTAATCAGCGGGGTGCTTGCTGTGGCCGGGTCACTGCCGAACTTATCCAGCAAAAAGGGTAGCCCCAATCCAATCAGACTGCCAACCAGAACGACTATAATCATGGTGATGGCAACGACTACGGCGATATCAAAACCGGCTCTCAGGATACCAACAGCCATTACCGCAGAAGCCATTGTCAGACCGAGGGCACCGGCAACCAACACCTCTTTGCCCAAGAGCTGGAACCAGTCTTTTCCTGAAACATCGCCGGTTGCCAGACCCCGAACCATCAAGGTTGCTGATTGTGAGCCGGCATTTCCGGCACTGGCGACCAGCAACGGCATGAAGAACAGCAGGGCCAGATGGGCAGCAATGGTGTCCTCAAAGTAGGCGATACCGGCACCGGTAAAAATATTGGCAAAAACCAGAACGACCAGCCAGGAAACGCGGGATCGGTACAGGGAAAACGGTGATGCTGCTCGTAATCCGGATTCCAGCTTGCCAACGGTTGCCGACTTGTGAATGTCTTCTGTGGCTTCCTCTTCTGCAACGTCCATGGCGTCATCGTAGGTAACGATACCAACCAGCTTGTCGCCACCATTGATAACCGGCAGGGCCAGCAGGTCGTAACGGGAAATCAGTCGCGCAGCCTCTTCCTGTGGTTCATCGGCATGGATCGACACCGGCTCGGTGACCATGAAATCGCCAATTTTCTCATCCGGGTTTGCCATGATCATTTCCCGCAGGGAAACGGTACCGATCAGACGTCTGGCGCTGTCGACAACATAGGTAATATAGATGGTTTCCTTGTCGGCTCCGGTTTTGCGTAGAAAGTCGATTCCCTGTGCTGCAGTCATCTTGGCATCGACGACTGCGTAGTCTGAGGTCATGATGGAGCCGACCTTGTCTTCACTGTAGGAGGCCAGTTTGAAAATATCGTCGCGTTCCGACTTTTTCATGCCGGACATGAGTTGCTGCTGTTTTTCCAGCGGCAACTGGTTGAACAGGTCGGCTCGCTCGTCATTGGGCATTTCACGGATCAGTTCAATCAACACATGCTGATCCAGGGTCTGGACAATGTCGACCTGCTGTTCGATGGAAAGATAGCCGATAACATCTGCCCGTACATCGAGGGGCATCATGACCAGCAGGGTGCCGGTGTCCTCGGCGCTGAAGTCGGGAAGCAGGGCGGCAATATCGGCAGGATGTTCGTTGTCGATGAGGTTGTGCAGCGTTTCGGTATCACCGGTCTGCAGGATATGCCGCAGATCATGCATTATCGTGACTTCGCTCATGGTTCTCTCCTATTAACGAAAGTAACGAAGAAAGTGTACAAGCAGACGCAGCACGGCCTGTAGCGATCTTGTCGAGTAGCCGGACGCCGGGACATACGGCAACCTCATCAGCCGGACGCGTACGAAGGTATAACGCAGATGTCAGGATGGCGGTACGAACTTGATGGTGCGGAGGTAAAGCAAAGAGGGTACCGCTATCGCCTTTTAAGCAGATAGCAGCACTGATCGATCAGATCGAGGAGGACTATCTGCCTGTTTGTGAGCCGGTCAACACCGGCCTGCAACTGTCGCCTTCTTGTCTGTTCACTAGGTTCTCCTGGTTGGAATAATCCCCAGAATCTATGAATGTTAGTGGATAAAGTCAATCTAAAAATTACATATATGTTGCAATGGGCCGAATCTGTGAATAGTGTGCTTGCGACGGAAGTAAGCATTTTTTATTTCAATAAAAACTACCTGTTATGTTATCTATACGGGTTCGAACAAGCGCTGACAGCAACCGGTCAGGTTTCTGTTTCACCTGAAAATTCATGAAAAAAGTACATCCGCTTTTTTAAAATATTGTCACGTAACTTCTCCGGCTCCGATCGTTGCCCGGTAGTGCAAGCGTTTATTACAGGGGCTAAGAACGAACATTTTTTTTAGAATTCACCAGGATCAATGTAAGGATACAGGTGGAATCGCTGTAACTGAAAGAGGAACTATGAAAAACAATATTGATTTGAACAGGGCAGTCGAGATCAGCGATGGTATTTTTTGGGTTGGGGCCGGAGGCAAATCGTTCCTTAGCCGCAATTGCTATCTGCGTCAATTCAGCGGTGGTGGCAAGGATGTCAATTTGATCATCGACCCCGGTCCTCCGGTGGATCTGGAAGCCATTACTGCGAAAATTGTCGATGTGATCGGTGCAGGCAAGCACATCAATATCGTGTTTGTAAATCATCAGGATCCTGATGTTACCGGTAATGTCTCATATTTTACGACCGTCAATCCCGCTTGCATGGTCATGTCAACAGAAGACACCTGGAGGTTGATCAGTTTATATGGTCTCAACGCCAACCGTTTCCGGGCGGTGGAGAGTTTTTCCCGAATGAGAGCATCTCTTCCCAGCGGCCATCGTCTTCAATTCGTTCCGACTCCTTTCTGTCATTTTCGCGGAGCCTGCATGCTCTATGATCTGGAATCGAGGATTCTATTCAGTGGAGATCTGCTTGGTGGGATAGCGGCACCGGGACTCTATGCCACGGAAAACAACTGGCCGGGAATCAAGGCCTTTCACCAGCTTTATATGCCCAGTAATGATGCCATCAGGCTTGCGGTGCAGCGCATCCGAAAGCTGGACCCGGCACCCTTGATGATCGCGCCCCAGCATGGCGGAATCATCCAGCAACCTCTGATAGATATGTTTCTGGATCGGCTGGAAGAGCTTCCGGTTGGACTGGATATTCTGGTGTCGCTGCAGGATAAACTGCCGTTATTGCTGGATGCCGTCAATGAAATAATCCTGGCGGTTCGTTCACTGGTCGGGGCGGATAAAATGGCAGGGATTATGAAAATGTTCCATTCGGATGGTTCCTACCCGTCATTTTTTGTGTTGTCCAAAGATGACCGGGTGCTGGAAATCAAAGGGGAGCCCTTTGAAACCATGGAAGCGCTGGTCAAGACCATCTATCGGGAACTGGATGCTCAGGGGAAAAACACCATGACAGTGCGCATCCTGAAAATACTGCTGGATCGCAACCTGCCCCCCTTTGACATTTTACTTGCCAAGGAAACCGGGGCCCAGGTGGAGTTTATCGAGGAAGACTAAAAGGGGGTGCTACAGGTCCAGACGGAAAAAGTCACGGGCCTTGAACTGTGGATCGGTACTGATGCGGACTGGTGCCGTGCCCGGGGCAAAGGCTTCGTAATACGCCTCCAGGCTGTCCTGGGCAAGTAACAGGCCGTTTTGACGGTCGATGGGATGAAATTCAATAGTATCGGGGACCGGAAAGTGCTCGACCGGATATTGTTTAATCGCTTCCTGCATGAACGAAATCCATGCCGGCAGCGCAGCCCGGCCACCGGTTTCGTTGCGGCCCAAGGGGAGCCCCTGGTCATAACCGATCCAGGAGGCGGTTGCCAGTTGCGGGATGTAGCCGACATACCAGGCGTCTCTGAGGTCATTGGTGGTGCCGGTTTTGCCTGCCGACGGGCGGTTCAGAACCCGGGCCTGACGCCCGGTGCCGTTTTGAACAACACTTTCCATGATGTTGTTCATCAGATAGGCGGTTTCCGGAGAAATGACGCGCCGTGGAGCTTGTCGGATCAGGCGCTGGTCGGCGGCCATGCCGCCGGCAAAATCGGTTGGATCAATCGATTCAAGAATCCGCCCGTTGCGATCGCGGATACGGGTAATGTACGTCGGTGGAGAGAGAATTCCGCCACTGGCGAATACCGTATAGGCGGTCAGCATCTCCATCGGCGTCACGGCCGTTGTACCCAGGGCCATGGACAGATCGCGTTGCAGGGGGGTCTCGATGCCAAGGCGGTTGGCGTAACTGGCGGCATAGCCAACGCCGATGTCTTCCAGGATTTTGACGGTAACAACATTGCGCGATAACGCCAGGGCGTCACGGAAGCGGGTTGGTCCGTAGAACCGTTCTTCGTAATTACGTGGTTTCCACTCCTCGATTTCACCAGTTTCAATGATCCGGTTCTCGTAAACCAGGGGAGTATCAAGAATGATGCTGGCCGGAGTATAGCCCCGATCGAGGGCAGCGGCATAAATCAAGGGTTTAAAGGCGGAACCGGGTTGGCGCCGGGCCTGAATGGCACGGTTGAATTGGCTTGTACGGAAGTCGTACCCGCCAACGATGGCTTTGACCTGTCCGTTGCGCGGGTCAATGGCAACCAATGCTCCCTGGGCCAGGGGCTCCTGCTCGAGGGCCAGTTCCAGCACTTCGGTGTTGCTGTTGACAACACGTACATCAATGACGGAACCGATCGGCAGGCGTGTATGACGACCACCGTCAGCGTTGCCGACGGGCAGCGAGTCGCCGTCAACCACTTCGATGATGCCGGCCCATTCGGTCTGGCTGACGGGAATTGTCCCCTTGTAGTCGCCGATCCGGCAAAGAATGTGGCCCCGGTCGAATCCGACCACCAGAGCCTGGGTTTCAAAGCCCGCTTCTAACTGGTCTCGAATAATATCCTTACGTTGTGCTGCAAGAAATTCCTCCTGGGATAACTCGTCCAGTACTGTTTCGACCGGGCGGAATCCACGGCGCTTGTCGTGGGCACGCAGGTTTTGTCTGACCGCATCCAGAGCGGCCTGCTGCAGCTTGAGGTTGATGCTGGTTTCAACCTGAAGGCCACCGCTGTAGAGGATATCTTCACCAAAACGTTGTTCAAGGTAGCGGCGCACCTGTTCGTTGAAGTATGCGGTAACATCCAGCAGCGTATTGAGCCGTGGGGTGATAACCACTATCTCCTCTTCGGCATCACGGCGCTCGGCCGGTGTGATAAAGCCTTCTTCAACCATGCGGCCAAGAACGTATTTCTGCCGGTCCATGGCCCGCTGATAATGACGGTAAGGAGAGTAACGGCTGGGAGCCTGTGGCAACCCGGCAAGGATGGCAGATTCAGCCAGGGTCAGTTCTTGAACGGATTTGTCAAAATAGCTGCGGGCCGCAGCTTCCACCCCGTAGGAGCGATGTCCCAGGTAGATCTGGTTGAGATAAATGTAGAGAATATCCTCTTTAGTCAGTTTCTGTTCCATGCGCCAGGCGAGGATCGCCTCTTTGAATTTGCGGGTGAAGGTGCGTTCCGGGGTCAGGAGCATGGTCTTGGCGACCTGCTGGGTGATGGTACTGCCACCCTGCGAGATACGACCGGCCTTCAGGTTGTTAATCGCGGCTCTGAGGATAGAGACAAAGTCAATGCCCTGGTGTTTGAAAAAACCGGCATCCTCGGCAGAAACAAAGGCTTGAACCAAGGTTTTGGGCATCTCTTCATAGGGCACCAAAAAACGCCGTTCACGGGAATATTCGGCAATGACGGTTCCGTCATCGGCATAAATGGTGGTTATCAGTGGTGGTTGGTAGTCAGCAAGCGAATCGACTTGCGGAAGTGTCGAGGACACGTAAAAATAGGCACCGATTAATACGGCCACAGCGAGCAGGGGAGTGGCAAGAACTACGAAAAGAAGATATGTTAGCAGGCGCTTCATGTTATTCTTATAGACTTAAACACAAAAAATTGTTTCTGTTGATCCGTGTCCGCTACAGATTTACGGAAAGGCCAATGGGCATGTATAGCATGGGTTGAGCCGGGGAGCAACCTAATCAGGAAACAAGGAAACGAGTTTTGACCCTTTAGCTGAGCTTGGGGGCTCGTTCAGATTTGATCAACAGGGCAAGATTTGCAGACTGTGCGTACCGGGAACTACTGACGAAGGACTGAACTGCGCTTGGCGCTGGAGGAATAGATGTATCGGCATACTAAAATTGTTGCCACGGTTGGCCCGGCCTGCTGTGAACGTGACCGGATTGAAAGCTTGTTGAAAGCCGGAGTCGATGTATTCAGACTGAATTTTTCCCATGGTGAACTGGAGCAGAAAAAGGTCTGGATTGATGACATTCGCGATCTGTCGCTTGTCCATCGCAAGGCAGTATCAATCCTTGGTGACCTTCAGGGTCCTAAAATCCGTACCGGGGTGATGCGTGGGGGATCACAGACCCTGAAGGCGGGTCAGGAGGTCATTATTACCACGGCTGATGTCGAGGGTGGTGACGGCGTGATTCCGACCAACTATCAGGATTTGCCCGGTGACGTCGATCCGGGAGATCGAATCCTGCTGGATGATGGACAGCTGGAGCTTGAAGTTCTTCGCAGCAGTGGGGACCAGGTCTATTGCCGGGTCAAGCAGGGAGGACTGCTCAAGGATCGCAAGGGGATCAATCTTCCCGGAGTCAAGGTGTCAACCCCGGCGTTGACGGAAAAAGACTATGCTGATCTGGAGTTTATTATTGCTCATGAACTGGACTGGGTAGCCTTGTCTTTTGTGCGTACGGCAAAAGAAGTGTCACAACTCAAACAGATTATTTTTGATCGCCATTCGTCGATCCGGGTCATTGCAAAAATTGAAAAGCCTGAGGCTGTAGCGAATTTTGCCGAGATTCTCGCGGTAACAGATGGCGTGATGGTGGCGCGGGGTGATTTGGGGGTCGAATTGCCGTCGGAGCGGGTTCCGCTGATTCAGAAAATGATTATCCGTCAATGTAATGAAGCGGGCAAGCCGGTCATTACTGCGACCCAGATGCTCGAAAGCATGATCGGCAATCCACGACCGACCCGTGCCGAGACCTCAGATGTCGCCAATGCCATTCTTGATGGAACTGACGCCGTCATGTTGTCCGGAGAGACCGCCGCCGGTCTGTATCCCGTCGCTGCGGTAGAGGTGGTCAATCGTATTGCCCACGATGTTGAAGCCGACCAGGACCTGAATCCGCCCCGTTCCTTCGTGGTTGAAAATTCAAGCTTTCATCAGAATATCCCCGATGTTATCGGTCAGGGGGCCTGCCAGGTCGCTGACCACGTCGGTGCCGCCGCTATTCTGGCGTTTACCCAGACCGGTAGCACTGCCACCCTGGTAGCCAAGTATCGGCCGTCGTTACCGATCTATGCCGTGACTCCGACCCAGCAGGTGCGCCGACACCTTGCCCTGTATCGTGGGATCAGTTCATTACGAGTTGATATTCAGGGGGATACCGAGGCCCAGATCGCATCGGTTGAGAAGGTGGTGCTGGAAAAAGGGCTGCTCAAGCCGGGGGATGTGGTGGTGATCACCATGGGTAGTCCGGTTTCAGCTCCCGGAACCACCAACCTGATCAAGATTCATCGTCTCGGCACCGGGAACTATTACGAGGTCCACGGCAGTCCCTATCGGGCATAAATCTGTGGTATTCTCGGCTCCGATGTTACCCAGGCCGTAACACCATGCCAGCGCAAGGAAGTTGTATGAAAAAAGCCGTAATCCTTTACAGTGGTGGTCTTGATTCAACCACCTGTATGGCCATTGCCCGAGAACAGGGGTTTGCTCCTTACGCCCTGAGTTTCAATTACGGGCAGCGTCATGCTGTCGAATTGAACAAAGCGCGTGAATATGCACCACTGGTTGGTGCGGTCAAGCACCTGGTGATAGATGTGGATATGCGTCTGGTTGGTGGCAGTGCGCTGACGGCGGATATTGATGTTCCTAAAGATGCCGCCGCTGACGGCGGCATTCCGGTTACCTATGTTCCGGCGCGTAATACCATCTTTTTATCCTTCGCTCTGGGTTGGGCCGAAGTGCTGGGGGCCAATGACATTTTCATCGGTGTCAACGCTCTGGACTATTCGGGCTATCCTGATTGTCGTCCCGAATTCATCCGTGCGTTTCAGGATCTGGCCAACCTGGCGACCAAGGCCGGGGTTGAAGGGTGTGGTTACCGGATTCATGCCCCCCTGATTCATCTGACCAAGGGGGAGATTATCGGTCGTGGTCTTGAACTGGGTGTTGACTACGGTCTGACCCATTCCTGCTATGATCCGACACCGGCGGGGCTGTCCTGCGGTCACTGCGACTCGTGCCGCTTGCGGCTGAAAGGATTTGCCGAAATCAACAAGGAGGATCCCCTGTCCTATGCCGACTGATCAATCAACCTTTGTGCGCCGCCAGATGCCCGATTTGCAACAGAGCCCTGACGGGCGCAGAATTGCCATCGACAAGGTCGGGGTTAAGGATATTCGTTATCCGATCGTCGTCCAGGACAAGTACCGGGAGCGTCAGTACACGGTAGCACGGGTCAATATGTATGTGGATCTGCCGGCGCACTTCAAGGGCACTCACATGAGTCGCTTTATCGAAGTCCTCAATCTTTATCATGGCGAGATCAGTGTTGATAATATTGAAACGATCCTGGCGGAGATGAAGGCTCGCCTGGGGGCTGATCGTGCCCATCTCGAACTTGATTTTCCCTATTTTATCGAAAAGCGGGCCCCGGTCTCCGGTGCTCGTGGTTTGATGGAATACCAGTGCCGTATGGTCGGTACCCTGGCAGAAGATTTTGACTTTATACTTGAGGCCCGGGTGCCTGTCACTTCCCTGTGCCCCTGCTCCAAAGAGATCAGCGAGCGTGGTGCTCATAATCAGCGCAGCCTGGTGACGGTTCAGATACGCTACAGCGACCATATCTGGCTTGAAGATCTGATTCGCTGGGTCGAGGAGTGTGCCAGCAGTGAGGTCTATGCCCTGCTCAAGCGCGAGGATGAAAAGGCCGTGACCGAACGGGCTTATGATCATCCCATGTTTGTTGAAGACATGGTACGGGCAGTGACTGAACGCTTGACCGCCGTTGAGCGGATTTGCTGGTTCAGTATTCAGTGTGAGAATTTCGAGTCAATTCACAATCATTCCGCTTATGCCATGGTGGAGCGCGGGAGCTCCTGATCTGTGGAAAAGCCTGTGGAAAAAGTGGAAAACTCCCACGCAAAACAAGTAAAAAAGCAGATTTTGGGCATATTTGCCAAGCAACCCGTCTCCGGACGGGTAAAAACCCGCCTGTGCCCACCCTTAACAGCCCAGCAGGCGGCAAGTCTGTATCTGGTGTCTCTGCAGGAGACAGTGGCGCGGATGCAAACCCTGACGAGCTGTGATCTGGCCATCTGTTACTGTGGTGACAGGGACTGGTTTGCCGCAACCTTTCCCGGAGTTTTACTGGTACCACAGTACGGCGATAATCTCGGAGAGCGCATGGCCGGGACTTTGTCGCGTTGGTTGACAGAAGGGTATGATGCCGCCGTTCTGATCGGCAGTGACGCTCCCGATCTGCCCTTTGAGCGGATTGAGCAGGCGTTCCGCACCCTTGAAACTGCCGACCTGGTCCATGGCCCCTCCGTCGATGGCGGTTACTATCTGGTTGGCGAATCCCGCCATCACGACCAGCTCTTCACCGGCATTACCTGGAGTTCCAGCAAGGTGCTTGAACAGACCCTCGTCAGGGTCGCAGCCCTTGGTTTGCGCTCTGTGCTGTTGCCGGACTGGGACGATATTGATGATGTTGCGGCGCTATTGCGACTGATGACACGCAGCCCGCACAGTATTACGGCGCAACGGGCCAGAGCAGTGCTGAAGCACAGTTGCGATTCCGTTGTCGACAGCTTGACTTGACGTGTGGGCTGTCTGATAATTCAGCGGCGAAAGTGCCCCTGAAGGTTACCCCATGTTGTCATCATCACATGGCAAAGAGGTCACATAGGCCCTTTGGTATGGTGACAACTTCTGATTTGTAAGGAGAGATGTTCTTGTTTGAACTCGTATTAGCCTCCGGACCGGTAGTTAAAAGTGTCCTGATCATTCTGGTGTATTTTTCCCTGATGTCCTGGGCCATTATTTTTTATAAGCTGACGGTAATTCGCAAGGCGATGGCGGACACCGACCGTTTCCTCGATTTTTTCTGGACCAAGAAGCGTTTTGATCTCATTGGCCAGGGTGTCAAGGAGTTCAGCCATTCTCCCGTGGCCAGCCTGTTTCGTGAGGGTTATCACGAACTGCTGCAACTGAAAAAGCGTTCAGCTGCAGATCCGACCTCTGACGCCGCTCCGGAAGAATTTACCAGCCACATGCCGAATACCGACATTGTCGCTCGTGCCCTGCGCCGTGCCACCAATCAGGAAACTCAGCGGCTGGAGAAGTATCTGACCTTTCTGGCGACCACCGGTTCCATCACACCCTTTATCGGTTTGTTTGGTACGGTCTGGGGGATTATGGACGCTTTTCATGGTATCGGACAGACCGGGAGCGCGTCCCTGGCAGTCGTGGCACCGGGAATTTCCGAAGCCCTGGTGGCGACTGCCATCGGTCTGGCCGCAGCCATTCCGGCGGTTATCGGCTACAATCACTTTCTCAACAAGGTCAATGAACTGATCGGCGAGATGGACAGCTTCAGCCAGGAATTCCTCAACATTCTGGAGCGACTGGAACGTGGCAAATAATATGGACGTTGGACGTAGCGGTGCCCGTCGCAGTGCCATGGCCCATATCAACGTCACCCCCTTTGTTGACGTCATGCTGGTACTGCTGATTATTTTCATGGTCACTGCCCCCATGCTTGACCAGGGGGTGGAGGTTGATCTGCCGCAAGTACAGCAGACTCCCGGGCTGCCCGCCGATATTGAACCGATGATTGTTGTGCTCCAGCGTAACGGTCAGATCAGCGTTGACCGCGTCGATATCGACAGTGTCGGCAGTCTTGAACGGGTGGTGCGCCAGGCCCGTGAGAATCGCCCGGATATCCAGGTTTTTCTCGAAGCGGATCAGGCTGTTGCCTATGGTCTGGTGGTACAGGTGATGGCCGCCATCAAGCAGGCTGGTGTTGACAAATTGGGAATGGTAACCCGCCTGCCGGAAGATTAATCTCATCATGACGCCTTTGCGTTTTCACGACAAGCTTAACCGTTCAGAACGACTTGATCCCGGATTTGTCAAAATGATGGTGGTGTCGGTGCTTCTGCACCTGCTGCTGGTTATTTTGATGGTCAGTCCGGTGTTTCAACGTGCCCCCGTAGCACAACCCCCGGTCTACCGGGTTAACCTGGTGAATGCTCCGGTTCTGGATCCGCAAGCCGGACGCCCCGAGGCCGCACCCTTGCCCCCGGCATCGGAGCCGGAGTTGCCTCCTGCCGTGGTTGAACCTGAACCGACTCCCGAGCCAGTCCCCGAGCCGGTGCCGGAACCCGAACCGATTCCGGCCCCTGAGCCCGAACCGGAGCTGATTCCGGGACCAACACCGGAAGAACTGGAGCGGGAGCGTGCGGCTGAGGAGCAGCGGCGGCAGGAGGAAGAGCGCCGCCGCCTTGCAGAAGAACAACGGCAACGTGAAGAGGCTGAGCGCCAACGCCGATTGGCTGAAGAAGAACGCCGGCGGCTGGCTGAAGAACAGCGGCGGCGCGAAGAAGCGGAACGCCAACGCCTGGCCGAGGAGCAGCGCCGTCTGGAGGATCGGGCTCGCGAACAACGCTTAGCGGAATTGGCCGCCCAGCGCCGGCGCGAAGCCGAAGAACGTGAGCGTCAAGAGCGCCTTGATGCTTTACGCGCGGCAGCACGGGCACAGAGCGAAACCCCCGCTTCTCCCATACCCGACGCGCCGGTGGGCATGCCTGACGGTCGCGGTACTGAGGAAGGGGTCAGCGCCAGTGCCTTTGTACAGGAATTTATCCGTCAGAACTGGACCTTTCCGCGAGCACTGGCCAGCGGCAATCCGGAAGCCGTAGTGCGGGTTACCTACAATGCTGCCGGGACCCGAACAAATTTCAGCTGGGTGAGTAGATCCGGTCATGCGGCCTTTGATGAATCCTTGGTCCGGGCCCTGACCCGTTCACAGCAACTGCCGCAGCCGTTACCGCAGACCATGGAGTTCACCATTATCTTCAATCTCAAGGAGATGCTGGATTGATGAAAAAGAATCTTGTTTACCTGGTTGTTTTTATCAGCCTGTTGTTGCTGGCCGGCCCTGCTGCTGCCAGTCGTATTGAAATCAGTTCGCCGGGGCAGCAGGCCATTCCCCTGGCTCTGACCCGGATTCTGCCGGTTACTACGGCCCATCCGCAGATAGCCGCCGAGTTTGACCGGGTCCTGGAATATGACCTGGACTTTACCGGCCTGTTCCGCTTTATCGATCCGGCCTCGTTTTTAAGTGATGCCAATCGTCTGGGGTTGCAACGGACGGATGTCAATTTCCCCCAGTGGCGGCTCCTCGGGGCCGAACTGTTGATCAAGGGCGGCTATCAGCTGAACGGCGATGAACTCATCGTAGATATGCGCCTGTTTGACGTGGCTACCCAGCGGCTGCTGACCGGGCGGCGCTATGTTGGTCATCCTGGCGATGTGCGCAAGATTGCCCACACGTTTGCCGACCAGGTACTGCAGCAACTGACGGGTGAAAGTGGCCCGTTCGCAGCAAAAATTGCCTACATATCGGAACAGACCGGGCATAAGGAACTGTACCTGATGGACGTCGACGGCCATGGTGCGGTGCGCTTGACTGATCATCGGATCCTGGTCCTGAATCCCGATTTTTCACCAACCCGCAAAGAGCTGATTTTTACATCCTACAAGCATGAAAATCCGGACTTGTTCCGCAAAGAGGTGTATACCGGCCAGGAATCGCGACTGTCGTTCCAGGAAGGTCTGAATATCAGTGGGCGCTACAGCCCCGACGGGCGCCAGATTGCCCTGACCCTGTCCAAAGATGGTAATGCCGAGATCTATCTGATGGGAACTGATGGTACCTTGCTACGGCGCTTGACCAATCACTATGCCATTGATGTCGATCCGTCGTGGAGTCCGGATGGCAACCGCATTGCCTTTGTTTCGGATCGACTCGGCAACCCCCACGTTTTTATCGTCAACATCCATAACCGAGAGGTCAGACGCCTGACCTATGATGGTCGTTATAATGCCACCCCGGCCTGGAACCCAAAAAACAACCGCATCGCTTTTACGCGGATGGAAGAGGGCAGGTTCAACATCTTTACCATCAATGATGACGGAACCGATGAGCGTCAGATTACCTTCGGCCCCGGCAGCAAGGAACATCCGCGCTGGAGTCCGGATGGCCGTTTTCTGGTGTACTCCCTTGATGATGGCCGTGAAAAATCGATCTGGAAGATGCGCGCTGATGGTAGCGGGGCAAGAAGGATTTCAGCCGCCGGGAACCAGGCCAGCCATCCGGCCTGGTCGGGGCGCTGGTAAATCGCACTGACTTCAATCTATGGATATTGTTTTTCTACGGTGATATTGTATAATGCGTGCTTGTTGTTTTGATAACATCGATATTGATGAGCAGCCACTGAAAGTATGTCGTCATTTTTCTCGCATCTGCGAAAGGAGAGGTTGAATATGAAAAGTTTGTCCATTGTGCGCCTGTTGATGGTGGCATTTGTGCTGATGTTTCTGGCCGCAGGTTGTGCCAAGAAACCGGCCGTAGAAGAAACAGCCCCGTCAGCACCGACACAGGTCGTTGTTGAACAGCCGGTTCGATCAGTACAGGAGTCTGCCGTTACCGATAGCGCCGCTACCCGCGCTCCTCTGACTGCTGAAGAAGCCGCCGCAGAAGCCCGTCGTGCTGCCGCTGCTGGTCTGCAACGCATCCATTTTGATTTTGACAGATCTGACCTGACTGATGATGCCAGACAGATTCTGGTCAACAATGCCGCTCTGTTGCGCGCTGCTCCCCAGGTTAATGTGCTGATTGAAGGGCATACTGATGAGCGTGGTTCAGACGAATACAACCTGGCTCTGGGTGAGCGTCGTGCCATTGCTGCACGTAATTACCTGGTGTCTCTTGGCATTTCAGCCGATCGTCTGCGGATTATTTCCTATGGTGAAGAAATGCCCATCGCCCTTGATCGTAATGAAGAAGCCTGGGCTCAAAACCGGCGGGCTGAATTCAAAATTACTCGCTAACATGATTTATTGATCGATCAGGGCCGCCCATTCATAGATGATGAGCGGCCCTTTTTTGTTGTAACAGAATGTTGAAAAAGTCTTGTATTATTGACTTGTTTGCAATGACAGGCTTTTCTTTTCTGCGCCGGGATGACAACTGCCGGCGTGGCGGGAGGCGAGGATGCGCGTTATCGTTATTATCGGGATTGTTTTACTGATGGCCGGGTGTGTACCCCCGAGCCAGACCCAGGTACGGATGGAGCGGGATCTGGAACAGATGAAGCGGCGTCTGGCCCAACTGGAAGTCCAGAAGGTCGATGCGGTTCAGACTGACGTTGTGGATGGCTCGGCACAGCAACGTCAGATGGCGGAGCTTCAGGCCGGACTCGATAATATGCGGCTGGAGTTTCACTCAGTTAACGGATTGATTGATGATCTTGGTCGTCAGCAGCGTGACCTGGGGGAGGAGTTGCGGTTGGTGCAGGAAGATTTAAACCTGCAGATTGACTCACTCACCAGTCGGATCGAGCAACTGGAGGCCGGACAGGTTTCTGCCGCGCCGCCCGCTACTATAGCGGAGCCGCAGCCGCCGGCAACACCGGAACGGACACCGGAACAACGCTATGAGCAGGCCCTGAGGCTGATTCTCGACGGGACTGACTTTGCCCGTGGGCGCGAGCAGATGGAAGCCTTTGCCCGCGAATTTCCCCGTCACGATCTGTATGTCAATGCCATCTATTGGGTTGGTGAAGCCCTGTATGGTGAGAGAAAGTTTGAATTGTCGATTTTGCAGTTTCAGGATGTCATCAGCGGACACCCGCGCCATGGCAAAGCACCGGACGCTCTTTATAAGCAGGCTTTGGCCTTTAACTCCCTCAATGACACTCAGAATGCCCGTGCCACCATGCGTAAGCTGATTGACAGTTATCCCGGCACCGAACAGGCGCGCGCCGCCGAACGATTTTTACAGAACTGAAAAACTGCCTGCATACGGGTACCGATGAGGGTGTTGAGGGGATGCTGTTTTTCAGGCATCAACTGCAATAATACTGATTTCGATGGCAATAACCGGCGGCGACATGCTGCCCGTTATTGCCTTGGAGTTTAGAGGGCCTGGATGTCACAACTGTCTCATAGTGAAATAACGGCATTATTTCTGGCGCTGGGGCTTTTGCTTGCATCTGCCCGCGTTTTGGGAGAGTTTGCGCGCGCCCTGAATCTGCCGGCGGTGCTGGGTGAAATCAGCGCCGGGATTCTCTGGGGACCGACGGTATTCGGAACCTTTTTCCCCCAGTTAAGTGCCTTCCTGTTCCCCGTGTCGGGGGGCGGTGCCCTGGCTTTTGACGGACTGATTGTTCTCGCTATTACCCTGTTTCTTCTGGTCGCGGGGATGGAGATCGACCTGTCCACGGTCTGGCGGCAGGGGCGCATTACCCTCAATGTATCGATTGCCGGGATCTTTGTTCCTTTTGTTCTTGGTTTTGTCTTTGCCTGGTACATGCCATGGCAGTTAGGCAAGGAAGAAGGAGCGGACTTACTGATTTTTGCCCTTTTCATGGCAACGGCATTATCCATATCTGCCCTGCCGGTTATCGCCAAAACTCTCCTTGATCTGAATCTTTATCGTACCGATATGGGGATGCTGGTTGTCGCCTCCGCCGTTCTAAATGATCTGGTGGGTTGGATTGCCTTTGCCGTAATACTGGGAATGCTCGGCTCGGCGGCGACGGCCTTGAGTATTGCTCAAACCATCCTGCTGACCTTTGCTTTTGTCCTGTTTATGTTAACCATCGGACGTTGGGGTGTTAACGCCACTCTTCCCTGGGTTCAGGCCCACAGTAGCTGGCCCGGTGGCGTGTTGGGTTATGTTTTGTCCTTATGCCTGATCGCCGCTGCCTTCACGGAGTGGATCGGGATCCATGCCATTTTCGGATCTTTTTTGGCCGGTGTGGCATTGGGAGATTCCAAACACTTAAGTGAGCGGACCCGGACGACTATTGATCAGTTTATTTCCTTTATTTTTGCGCCGCTGTTTTTTGCCAGTATCGGCCTGAAGGTTAACTTTGTTCAGAATTTTGATCTGCAATTGATCCTGCTGGTTCTGGTTATTGCGATTATAGGAAAAGTGTTTGGCTGCGGTCTGGCGGCCCGGTTCAGTGGGCTGGGCAAAAGGGAATCCTGGGCGGTCGGCTTTGGTTTGAATGCCCGTGGAGCCATGGAGATCATTCTCGGTTTGTTGGCACTGCAAAATGGTATTATCGGGGAACGTCTCTTTGTTGCCCTGGTTGTTATGGCCCTGGCAACCTCGTTGATGAGCGGTCCCATGTTGCAGATATTGCTGCGGCTGAAAAAATCCCGTCGATTTGTGCAGTTTATGCCGCCACAGGGCTTTATCGCCCAATTGACATCAACCGATCGCTGGTCAGCCATTCATGAACTGTCGAAGCAGGCAGCGGCCCTGACCGGCATCACACCGGAGAAAATCACCAGGGCGGCTTATGAACGGGAAAAATTGATGGCGACCGGTATTGGTCAGGGTGTTGCCATTCCCCATGCCCGTTTAAACGAGTTGAGCCATCCCGTTGTTCTGGTGGGTTTATCGCGTACCGGTATTGATTTTGACGCTCCGGATGCCGTTGCGGCAAAGGTTGTTTTTCTGATCCTTGCTCCTTTTGATGATGACGGTATTCAGCTCGAAATTCTGGCAGATATCGCCGCAACCTTCAAAGTCAAGGAGATCAAGGAAAAGGCGATTGGGGTGAATAATTATGTCGAATTTCTGGCCCTGGTGCGTACGGCTCATGAACGGTAACGGATTATTTCTTTTTGATTTGAAGGTGATACGTGGGTAAACCTGATTCTTCCGTTATCGTAACCTGTATAGGTAGCGGTGATGCCTTTCATTCCGGCGGGCGGCTGCACAGCTGTTATCATCTCGAGAGTGACAACGGGCAATTTCTGCTTGATTGCGGTGGCTCCAGTCCAGCGGGTTTTGCACGCTGTGGTATTGATCCTGACCTGGTTGATGTTCTGGTGGTCAGCCACCTCCATGGAGATCACTTCGGCGGTATTCCCTATCTGTTGTTGGCCGGAAAGTATCTCAGTAAACGGTCCAGACCGCTGTTGTGTGTCGGTCCGGAAGGTTTGCAGCAGCGGATTGAGCAGACCTTCTCCGCCCTGTATCCGGGCGTTCTGGAAGATGGTCTTGGCTTTGTGGTCGACTACCGGGTTTTGCAACCTGCTACGGCACTGGCTATCAGAGGGGCGCGCATCAGTTGCGTGCCGGTTGCCCACGGTGGCGGAGCGCCGGCCTACGGCATTCGTCTGGAAACAGGGGGGCGGGTTATCAGCTACAGTGGTGATACCGAGTGGACGGAGCAGTTGCCGCTCCTGGCACGACAGAGTGATCTGTTTATCTGTGAATGCTTCAGTTATGATCAGAAGACCCCCGGGCACATCGATTACCAGACCTTGTGGCAACAAAAAGACCGATTGGACACCCGGCGTCTGGTGCTGACCCACCCCGGCCCACAACTGCTTGAAAATGAAAAGAAACTTGATCTGGAGCTGTTGCACGACGGGGCTCGTATGCCGTTGTAGGGGGCTTGTGACATTGTGAGGCTGTCGGCTTTCTGTTAGACTCCCGCTGTCAATTCGGGTTTTGCCGCTACGGGGGTTACTTTGTCACTGTTTCGTTTCTTCTTTCCAGGGCCAGGAAAAAACGGGCATAAGCTCGGCACCTTCCTTGGTGTTTATACCCCGACCATCCTCACCATCCTTGGCGTTATCATGTATCTGCGCTTTGGCTGGGTGGTTGGTAATCTGGGGCTGGCCAAAACCCTGCTGGTAGTCCTCATCGCCAACGGTATTACCCTGATGACTGCTATTTCCCTGTCGGCGGTAGCCACCAATACCCGGGTCGGTGTTGGGGGTGCTTATTACATCATTTCACGCAGCCTGGGGCTGGAAATCGGTGCCGCTATCGGTCTGCCCCTGTTTTTGTGCCAGGTCTTGTCCATTACCCTCTATGCTTACGGCTTCGCCGAATCCCTGCGGATTGTCTGGTCGGGAATTCCGGTTCCCCTGGTTGCTTTTATCGTTATCCTGGTTGTCGGTGCCCTGACGTCACGCGGACCGGAGTTTTCCCTTAAGGCACAGATTCCGGTCATGTGCTTTATCGGTCTATCGCTGCTGGCCCTGGTCTTTGGAGTATTGTTTGGCAAGGGAGGCGAGATCGAAATCCAGGCGGTGGCAACGGACGTTGAGTTGGCCGGATTCTGGACTGTCTTTGCCATCTTTTTTCCGGCGGTTACCGGCATTATGGCCGGACTTGGTTTGTCCGGTGACCTGCGTGATCCGAAAAAAGCTATCCCATTGGGGACTCTGGCAGCGGTTCTGACCGGCTTTGTTATCTACCTGACCGTGCCGGTCCTCCTCTATGCCGGTGCCGATCCACAAAGCTTGCGTACCGATGCCCTGATCTGGACGAAACTGGCGGTACTGGGTCCGTGGCTGATTTTGCCGGGCTTATGGGGAGCGATTTTTTCCTCGGCAGTTGGTTCGGCCCTGGCCGGACCACGCACCCTCCAGGCCCTGGCCTTTGATCGATTGGCACCACGGTGGCTGGCGTCAGGAAAAAACGGCAACAATGCTATCAATGCCTTGAAGGTGACCATCGTTCTGGCCTCAGTGGCGGTGTTGCTTGGTGATCTGAATACCGTGGCGGTCGTCGTGACGATGTTTTTTCTGACTGTCTACGGTACCATCAATCTGGTTGCTGCCCTCGAAGGGCTGTCCGGCAACCCTTCCTGGCGACCAAAGATCAGGGTGCACTGGGTCTTTCCGCTTTTGGGAGCCCTTGCCTGTTTTGTCGCCATGATGTTGATACATCCTGTGGCCGGAATGGTTGCTCTGATCGTTGAACTCTGTTTGTGGTTTTTTCTGGCCCGCCGCGAACGCAAAGCCGATTGGGGTGATGTCCGTCGCGATATTTACGAAGCCCTGATTCGCTGGGCCCTGATCCGTCTGTCACGTCATCCAATGACCGCACGCAACTGGCGTCCGCACCTGCTGGTCTTTGTCGGTCGCATTGACAAGCGTCTTGATCTGGTTCAATACGGCAGCTGGTTCGGCCAGGATCGCGGCGTGCTGACCGTGTGTGAACTGGTGCCGGGAAGCTTGCTCGATCTTGATTTTGATACCAGAGACAGACAGCAGGAAATGGAACAGATCCTGCGCCGTGAAGGTCTTGTGGCATTTGCCCAGGTCGGCGTTGTTGAAAACGTTGAGAACGGCGTTGTCGCCCTGGCCCAGGCCAACGGCATTGCCGGGATCGAGAGCAATACCATTTTGCTGGGATGGCCCGATGATTCACAGCGATTGATCTCTTTTCTGCGTAATATCCGCAAGTTTCAGCGTCTGCATCAATCCTTTATCCTTGCCCGGATCAAGGACCTGCCGAAGGGCAGAGAAGGACAGCGCCTGACTATCCATGTCTGGTGGGGCGGTCTGCAGCAAAATGGTGATCTGATGCTCCTGTTAGCCTACCTGTTGACCCGCAATCCTGAATGGCGTGGTGCACGGATCCGCATTTTAAGCCTGGCGTCCAACCAATTGGCCAAAGAGCAGACCGAACGCCTGTTGCAACGCTTGATTCCGGCTATTCGCATTGAAGCGGATATCGACGTTAAAATCAAAGAAACTGCCATCAGTGTGCGCGAAACCATCCACGCTGAAAGCGCCGCTGCCGATGTTGTTATTCTCGGGCTGGCAACACCGTCACCCGGTGAGGAGGAGCGTTATGCCCAACGTCTGACTGAATTGGTCGACGGGCTGCCGACCTGCTTTTTCGTCAATAACGGCAGCCTCTTTATCGGTGAACTGGTAACTACTGTCGATGAATTGCCGTTATCGCCCCTGGGGCAGATAGAAGAGTCAAGAGGTTGAGTTGGGCAACTTGAAGCACAGGGTCTTAAGTTACGCGGTACAGGTCGGTCTTCTGGAAGAGTTTGAACCACCCCTTTTAACGCTGTTGTACAAACACAGGGACGGCAGAATAATTGACAATTAAGCATCGATAAGGTATCAACGCCGGAAAGCTACTTTCACGGAGTTGAAAATGGGGGGACATCATCAATAACTACCAAACGCCACTGGGTCGGCATTATGCCGGTCGGTGGCTTTTTTGTGAAATGGTAACCGCTTTGAGGTTGGGCCGGTGTTGTATGGCGAAATGGATGGCAGTGGATCGTCGCCGGCATCAATTTATGTGAATTATGGGGACCACTAACAGACAAAGGATATGAGGCATGGAAGCAGATGACTGTCGGGTTATTTTTACTGGCGAACTGATGGAAGGGTACAATCGCGAACAGGCGGCATCTTATCTTCAGGCAACCTTCGGTTTCCCGCAGGATAAAATTGACAAACTGTTCAGCAGGGCTCCAGTGGTGATCAAAAAGAATGTGGATCGTCGGACAGCCCAACGACTGGTCGAGCGTCTGCAGGCCGGAGGAATCATCGCGCGGATCGAAACAATCACTGCTGCCACAACTCCAGAGATTCCACAACAGAACAGGGTCGACGTTCCATCGATCACTGCCGAGGCAGTGTCCCCCACATCCGTTGCGGCAGCACCCCTGCCGAGAAAACAGCGCCTGCCTTTTCGGTTTCTGGGTGAAGGGAGTGAGTATTTCCGTATCTGGATCGTCAATATTATGCTGAGTATTGTGACCCTTGGAATATATTCCGCGTGGGCCAAAGTGCGGACCAACCGCTACTTTTACAGCAATACACGCATCAGCGATCACAGTTTTTCTTATCTGGCGGACCCGATCAGAATTCTCAAGGGCCGTCTCATTGCTGTGGCGGTTTTTTCCCTTTACATTATCAGCACCCTGATTGTGCCGTTGCTCGACCTGTTGCTCTTGCCCCTGTTTGCCCTGGTCTTCCCGTGGCTGGTGTGCCGAGTGATGGCCTTTCGTCTGCATAATACCGCGTTTCGCGGGGTGCGCTTTGGTTTCGACGGCACCTACAGTGATGCCTTTGTTGCTTTTGTGCTCTGGCCCCTGGCAGGGTTTCTCTCTTTAGGTATCCTGATGCCCATGGTGTTGCAGCGACAGGCCAAATTTCTGGTCGACAACGCTCGTTACGGCAGCCGCCGATTCAACGGTGGTTTTTCCGTGAAAGACTTTTATCGTATTTACATCATCGCCATGGTCGGCATGCTCGGTGTGGTGATTGTTTGTGTCATGATCGGTTTCGCTCTGTTCCGCAACCAGTCTCTGGCTGTTCCCGCAATATTCCTGGTTTCCATCTCCCTGATGACCATCTATTTGCTCATGCTGGCCTATATTCGAGTCATGACCACCAATCTGATCTATAACGAGACGGTTCTCGACCGACAAGGGTTCAACTGTCGATTGGAAACCTTTCCGTTGGCAGCTATTTATCTTACCAATTGGTTATTGATCGCGGTGACCCTCGGTCTGGCGATTCCCTGGGCGCGGGTTCGCATGGCCCGCTACCAGGCCCAATGCCTGACATTACTCGCCGAGGGTGAGTTGGACGGCTTTGTCGCCCAGGAAGCAAAAAACGTGGCATCCCTTGGCGAGGAGATTGGCGAGGCCTTTGCTTTGGATATTGGTCTATGACGGGAATTGAAGGCTGCTATTACGATGGCAGGCACTCTGCAGCCTACCCCGCGCGGCTTTACATTGATCAGGCTCAACTGCGGATACAGGTGGATGGTGCCGATATCTGCAGTTTTCCTCTTCGGCAGGTGGTTATTTCGTCACGCTTGGGCAACACGCCCCGCTGTTTCAGCCTGCCTGACGGTGGTCGTTTTGAAACCTTGCGCAACCAGGAAGTCGATCTGTTGCTCAAGCAGCAGGGCGCGGGCAATGTCGGTGCCTTGATCCATCTACTGGAAAGCAAGCTACGCTATGTTGCTGCTGCACTGATTCTGACCATGTTTTTTGGCTGGCTGTTCTTTCAGTATGGGTTACCCAAAGGCGCGGAGCTGGTTGCCATGCAGATGCCGGTGGTCAGTTATGCCGGGATAGCAGAGAAAGTGCTGGAGCAGCTCGATGAGCAGCTGCTCCAGCCGACCCGTCTCCCGGCGGATGTCCGGGAACGCCTGGAGCAGCGTTTTCAGCTTATGATTGCCGACGACCCGACGGGCTATCATTACCAGTTGCTGTTTCGGTCCGGGGGGAGACATCTGGGTGCCAATGCCCTGGCCCTGCCCTCCGGCCTGATCATCATGACCGATGAACTTGTTGATCTGGCAGAAAATGATGAGGAACTGGTGGCTGTTCTGGCCCATGAAATCGGTCACGTGGTACATCGCCACGGTATTCGGCAAGTACTGCAGAATTCGGTAATTATGCTGGCCATCACTTATGCTACCGGTGATGTGGCCTCAGTGGTGCTGGCCTTTCCGACCATGCTGTTGCAGATGGGCTATTCCCGGGAGTTCGAGTTTGAAGCTGATGCCTTTGCCCTGAATTACCTGCAGCAAAACGATATTGCACCGCACCATTTTGCTGATATCCTGTTGCGCATCGAAACTTCCAGAAATAATGACCCTGATGAGGGCAGCAAAGCTGAACGGACACTCTACCGTTATCTCTCCACACATCCCGAAACCAGCGAAAGAATTCGATCTTTTTTGCATCAAGAGTAGTTGATGTTATGTGGACAGATCAGCCGCCGTACCTTTTGTAACCTGTCAAAACGAGGACGCAGAAAAAAGCACCATAGGAGCCATACCACCATGATTATTCCCGTCTTGCTTGTTACTGTTTTTACTGGACTCGCAATAATCCATATGTATTGGGCAGCTGGCGGTAACATGGGAAAAAAGGCAGCACTTCCGGAATTTGCCGGGAAACCACTATTTCAGCCATCAGTCCCACTGACACTTCTTGTAGCAGGACTTCTTCTTTTATGTGCCCTGCTCATAACAGTATTAGCCAACTGGGTGACTTTGCCGATCACTAATAAACTGACCACGGGGCTTGGGTTTCTACTTGCGGCTGTTTTTGCTCTGCGAGCAATAGGCGAGTTCAACTATACGGGGTTTTTCAAGCGGGTCAGGGGCACAGAATTTGCCAGGTTAGATACACTGGTTTACTCACCCTTATGTCTTTTGATCTCAGCGGGGGTATTGATTGTTGTTCTTGACTAAGCTACTGGTGACTCAATCAACTCGGACCGGCTTACGGCGTGCTGAATGATAGCCGAGTCAGGCAAGCTGAAGCTTATGGACAACCCACCCTTCTCTACCCCTCGGCAACAGCTAT
>OBJA01000783.1_pt1 | contig 25841 bp, 21 predicted proteins | sample 1519751 | NCBI WGS metagenome assembly OBJA01 (sample SAMEA3881238, study PRJEB22517) | soil metagenome | biome: lake sediment; feature: soda lake sediment; material: sediment, water from around vicinity | place: India | collected 2013-12-23 | depth 3 m
CTGAAGATCCCTGTTTTTTCCAGGATATTAATATGAGAGCAAGAAAAAGGATTGTGAATAGTTTTCTCATGTTTATTACTTAGTAAGCATCCTATAAATCGCACCTAATTTAAGCATTATTAAGACTGACACTTACATTTTTGATTGCATATTGATTATTTGAAAAATTGTCGGAACTGTGATTGGAGCTGATTTAGTTGATTTAGCTGAAAGCTTCCCTTTGTTATTTAAGTAAGAGTCAAGGTCAACAAGTTTGACAAAAAACCTAGTCCAGCAGCGGTTTTAAAATTCGATTGGAGCTCGTCAATAATTAGAATAGATTATCTTTCTCCGATGCAGATACCACTTGATGTAATTGTACATCAAAGATTGTAATTCAATTGTATTTCTCCGATAAAACTTTTCTGGAAGAATTGCAACTAAAGAACTATTAATTTTTAGATTGACTATTGAACCAGCAAAATCTTTTGAGGAGTCAGAGTGGTCATACCATGGTTGCTTAAAAACATTAGGATATTTACCTTCAAATCCAAACTCTTTGCTTGCTGTTTTAATGTGAACATGCATCTCATCCCAAAAATCCGTTACTACTATATAACCACATGTGTCAAAAATAGTGGCAACATAAAGATTAAACGTGTCTATATTTTGGCAGCCTTTAAAAAGAATATCATTTCTTTCTTTAGTCGTGTAGCGCATTTTAAAATGCCAGTCCTCTTTGTATATTTTTGCCACTTTACGAATATGCTTTTCTCCTGTAAGCGAAAGAAACTCTTGCTTGTCTATGCCAATGCTTTCAAATGTCAGCTTACTATAGTTTGTTGAAAATGCAGCAAGCAAACTGTCAACTTTAGGATGTGAAATTACTTTGCCCCTATCCTTATTTAAATGCTTTATTGCTCGCTTTGTAGTAGCGGGCTTATATGTAGACTTAAAATTAATCTTTAAGTGATTGGCAACAATATAATTATTTGCGATCTTGTCAAATGCGATTATGTAAACGTCATTTTGACCGGTTGTTGTCCCTTTGTTGTCAAAATGGTAATGTCCTGAAGTACCGTTAATAAAAATTGTGTCAACTGGTAACCCACGAAACTTTAACTGTTGTCCGTAAACAACAGTTGTCAGTAAAATGCTTACTAAAGTTATCAAAAGTCGCACTGTGTTCTATTTCGTTTCTTGTTATTACAGGACTATAGCTTTCTCGATCTAATCCTTATTAGCTATACCGCTGCTGTTGTATCGACAATGTTTTGGGTATTAAGCATCCAATAAATCGCATCTAATTTAAGCATTATTAAGAATGACACTTATATTTTGATTGCATATTGATTATTTGAAAAATTGTCGGAACTGTGATTGAAGCTGATTTAGTTGATTTAGCTGATTAACACCTGTACTTAGATTTTAAGCTCCAATAAGCTTTCATGTATTTATTGAGTCGATTGATATCTCCCTCATTCAGTATTTTCAACATGGTTAAATCCATGTTGTCAAGCAAGTCATTTATCGGCACCTGACTTATCTTTTTGTCCCTTGTGAGCAAGACTTGCTAATTCTAAGGCTCTTTCTAATGTGGCCATGATGGTGATTTTTTTGTATCGAATATATTCGATAATACCTATTGATGTATAAATAAATATCTTAAAAGAAGACAACTTCCGAAATCCTCTGCTGAATACAGAGAATTGAATTTTTGTTTTCTGCTCAAACCGTTAAGTTTTTCTGTCCCTTTTCGTTAATTATTATTTTCTCATTATCAAATCCTGTCACTAATGCAAAGCCGTTATAAAATGGTTCAATTAACATGTACCGATTATTGTAAAGTTCGTTTCCCTGTTTGTCAATGTGAAACCAGCCGATGTAATCTTTAGCAGTAGCAAAGTTCTTATGAAAAATTCCCAGGTCAAGAAATGATTTGTTGTTGATGAACTTCCCTTTATTGTCAATGTGTCGGTATAAACCGTCGTGGCATTTTACACAGGCAATTCCATCTTTGTAATCTCCTACGTAATTATAATTGTTTGGGTAAATGCGGTTGCCCATTAAATCAATATGAAAATACTGATTATTTTCATTCCTAACAGTACACAGGTTTTCTTGATAGTTACCTGTCCATAGGTAAGAAGCTGAATAAGCTCTTTCACCTTTTTCATTTATGTGAAACCAACTATTGCTTTCTATAACAGATGCACGGTTACAATAAAATCCAAAAGTTCGTGAATAGCGGTTTTTATATAGCTCCTCCCCGTTGCTTTCAATGTGATAAGCCCCCGAATTGTCTAAAACAGGAGCAAGTCCTGGTGAATGGAATCTCAACACTTCAAGAAATGTCTTTCCAAAAATGGGATTTCCGTTGTACAAATAATAGGTGTTATCTTCTGATGTCCTAATGTCTCTCCAGTTCATTATTTTTCAATGTAAAAATTATTAATCACCAGAACATCGACACCTTTTTGTTCTAAAACTTTTAAAGCATCTTCTGGTGTATTAACAATAGGTTCTTCGTGTAAATTAAAACTTGTGTTTATTAAAACTGGAATGTCTGTAAGTTTCTTATATTCATTCAATATGTTGTAAACTCTTTCATTTTCTGATTTCTTAATGACTTGAGGTCTTGCTGTGCCATCAATGTGAACAACAGCAGGGGCAATATCTTTCAAAAGGTCCGTAACCTAATGATAGTTGCTTCATCCCAAGGGGCTGAATAATAGGCAGAAGCTGCGTGTGCCAAATGATGTTCAACAAAGAACAATTTGCAATAACTCAAATTTTCGGGAACAATTCGTTTTATTTGTAAAGTTCTCTTTAAACTTTCTCTTAAATAATTTGAAGCAAATATACCAGTTTCAAAATAGGTATTCAGGATGTATTTTATAACCTTTTTTAATTGCCACAGTGGTTCCCTATCCGGCATTGCTACATATGCAATTTCTCTGGGACAAATACCGGTTTGTTTGTACATTGCATCTAAGGCCTTGAAAGGGAAAGCGCCATCATTTTTAATTCTTGTAAAGCGTTCTTCATCTGCCGCAAAAACAACTTCTCCATTTTTCAGTAATGCAACACCTGCATTGTGCATACTACGGTTAATATGAGCAGAAAACCCATGCAATCCTAAGATAAATGTATCTTTCATTTTTGAGCCACTATGATATGTTGGAGGGAATTTAATTGAATTGTTTCTTTGACTTGAAAACCCGCTGTTGTAATTAAATTTTTATACTCTATTTGTGTTCTTTCGTAACTTTCACAAATTACCGTCATACTAAGCGATAAGAGAAAAATATCCTTAATTTCATCAGCGAAATTCTCAATAACACATAGAATCCCTTTTTCGGGCAGAGCAGTGTAGCAGTTTTTTAAAATTAACTTTACTTTTTCGTTATTGTAGTCGTGCAATACTCTGGATAGGATTATTGCATCCGAAGTTCTTGGTATTTTATCAAAGAAATTTCCACTAACTTTTTTGATGTTTGTGATTGAAACATTTGAAATGACTTGTGAACGCTTCCATCTGCTGAATATAAATAACCTTTTGCCCCAAGTTCTTTCATTCGCTCAGCATTTAAAACAGCAAATTTTAGTTGCTCTGCTAATGAATTTGCGCAGCGGTGTTTAAATAAAAGTCCGTTTACATTATGCTGTACATATTCTTTCATTCCGCCAAATTCTGCGGTTATAACAGGTATTTTACACGATTGTGCTTCATGAATGACTAGCGGTGAATTTTCACCCCAAATACTTGGGACAACAATGCAATCGACATTTGAAAACACGTCATTTGCTAAGTCTTGGTTGATATATTCTCCAGCAAATTCAATTTTATTTCTTGAAGATTCGGCTAAGTCTTTTAAGGCATTTGTGCTTTGTCCGCTAGATCTGCCGAAAATCTTTAGTGTTGCCGGTTGTTCAATCTGTTTAAATGCTTCAATTCTTTTTGCCGTTCCTTATAGCATCGCCATATTGTTTCTTGAATTGAATGGTGAAGCCTGTGGTAAGTAAGTAGAATTGTTTCAAATCAACTCATTATTTATTTCTGATGTTAATTCTGAACCACATGATTTACAAAAACCTGAAATATATAATTTCCCATTTTTCTCAAATTCATTCGGGTTTTCAATTCCAATATCAGCTTTCTGACATCTTTCACACCATGTATTTTCTATCAACCATTCTTGTTCAAAAATGGGTCTCAAATGGAAATCTTTCTTTTCATCCATTATTCTTCTATTCTGTTTTTTTCTCAAAATTAGTCAATCTTTTTGATTCCCCAATCCCAGCCCCCGGATAGTTGACTGCTTAAATTTTTCTCTGGTCATAGAACACGATTACAACAAGGCTTCAAATTCCGGGTTGCATTAATAACCTTGTGAGTAAGTACAGAATTTTGCGGCGCAAATCTTCTAACGAACTGGTCTGTTTCATGACTCAGTCGGTTTACGACTTACGCAAACGAGAAAGTCGAAATTATAATTAGGGTCGTTAGGATAGTGTAGGGTCTCATTTGAAATACACATCACAATTACTGCATGGTTGATAACTCTAATTCATGAGCATAAGCAAGTGGTTTACACTTATTTATATTCAATACTTTATCACGCATAAGTGATTTATTAACGAATAAACGACTTATTGCCATTGTCTTACTAATATAGTCATTATGATTCTCATCAATGTGGTGATAGTAGACTTTTATTTTATGACAATACTCATTCTCAAATATTCGATTCAATAACAATCTGTCTGATCTACCACATGAATGCCCCATAAGATGAACAACATATTGACCAGAGTTTATAAAATCTATTAGTGTATTATACTGATCCGTTTTGAAATAGGAAAATGACTTCATATAAGCCAATGCTTCATCATCTTCAATATCTTCAATTCTTGAATAATTTTTATCCATTTCATCCCCATATCCAAAAATTATTGGATTATATTTATCATTAATACTACCATGGATATCTAACCGAGTTAAATTAGAAATAACCAGCTCCTGCAAATAGATGCCAATCGTTGAAGTGTAATTAAAGTTTAAAATTAAGGTATTTGCTTTGGAAGCATTTGATTTAATGGCTCTTAAATGGTCAAGAATTTCTGTCATGGGAGAAATTTCTAAATCCCTAATTTGACTTGTAAGATAGAACTTCAATTCATTTTGGATAGTGGCCATTGCAAGATTGAGGTTAGAAACTTCTTTCTTGAAAATTGTGGTTTCATCAGTTCTGATTTTTTGATCAATTAAATTTTGAAGAGTGTTATAATACTCATTTTCAATATCGACCCAATTCGTTTCTATACTTTTTCTAACAATGCTATTAAAAAACTCAGATTTGAAATGATTTAGATATTCTTGTCTTTCAAGTTCATTTATTATCTGTTCGGTAGATGACATTGAAAATTCAGGTATTGGATATCTAACAGCATTCGAGTTAGGCTTAATAGAAATTAAATCATCATCATAAACCAAATCTTTATTGTATTTTATTACCGCCTTTTTTAAATACCAATAAATAAAATCGGAGTATTTGGTTTTCAGACCATGGGCCAAATCAAAACCGTTACCAATGATTATTATGTGATTGATTGTGTCCATCAAGTAATGTCCTTTTAATAACTAAAGTTAACCCTAATCATTACTCCCTAAAAACCATATGGCCTTTAATGGCAAGAGATTCTTATCCTCATCATTCATCTTTGGATAATATTCTCTCCAAAGAGTAATGAATGTAGAGTTATCTATTAGTTTTACATGTTGTTTCCCTTCTCTTGCAGCTCTTTCTGAATCAGCAGTGAAAATGCCGGAAGTAACAAACAGACCTATTTCCCTATCATTGTTTAAAATTCCCAATAAACTTCTAATGTCGGTTACTGGTACCGAACTATCAGGTTTATGTTTCACCTGAACTTTAATTTTAGGATATGTCGCTCCTAAAGGATCAGTAAAAGCGATTATATCAATACCACCGTCCTTTCCACGTGGGGATATAAAAGGAGTATAGTAACCCATTGCTCGCATGAGTGCAGCTACTAATTGTTGGAACTCATAAGCATCTTTTGAGTTGATATAGTCTTTAATGTCAGAAAGTGCCTGATCCTCCAATCTGTTTAATTTTGTTTTTTGATCCAACAGTTCACTTACTTCTGTTTCATCTGTTAATTTATCAACACCACTCAGTTGTGAGTTTTTCCATTCTTTGTATTTGTTGCTCGCAGTTTCCTGAAGTGTCACGGCCCCAAGTTTCATTGCTTGTTCACCTTCATTGGTAAGATACCAAATTCCTTTATTTTTAATCAGATAACCAGCTTTAATAGAGTCTATACTATAAAACTGGAGCATTGATTCCCATCTTACATAACCTGTTTTCTCGTATACCTCTTTTTCCCAATCAGTAAATTCTAATCTTTGCTTTATCTTATCTACTACTTCACGTCCTGGAAGTTGTCCTCCTGCTTCTTTAAGGATTTTAAAGGCTTCAAATATTACCTTTGCAGCAGTTGTCTCGATTTTGAAAGCTTATCCTTCATTTGTTATTTTTGTTAAATTAATTTACTCCTTCTATGTCTATATCTTGGGATGTACTAAAAATTCCCTTTCTGTGAAAGGTATTACAGCCAAACTAGGCTTTCTCACTGTAAGCATCCGATAAATATATTTAATGTAGGAGTTTTTAGCATGGCAATTGCCTTAATAATCATCAAGTCTATAATAACAGATTTCTAATTTTACTTTGCTTTTTAATGATATCCAAAAACACTCTATTCCTTGCTTCTGCATCCTTAATCAAGGTCGAAGCACTTATTACAAGGATTGAAATATTGGGTTCACTATAAAAACGATGATAAATTGGACTTTCAAGAGAGAACAATGGTGTATAGCCATCCGTTCTGAGTCTTTCAGCAAGCTTGTCATCTACTTCTGTTATCAAAAATGCTGATACTTCTTCAATCGTTTCCTTTTCCTTAAAAGCTTTTACATAATCCAGCAATTGCTGAATGCCTGCAAATTTCTTTCTATCAGGTTTTGAAGCATAATCAAAAGGCTTGATCTCTATTAACACAGATTTTAGTCTTCCAGGTTTGTTTGGATTATGCGAGAAGAATAGTGATAAGTCTGGTTTATCATCAAGAACCTCGGTATCGTTATTCTCTTCATCAATTGCTTTTAAAACTTCTCTGATTCTCTTGTCACTGGCCGCATAGCTATATGTTGTATATCTATCATCAAGGAGCCAAAGATTATTCTTTCCTAAAGCATAATAATCATCATCCGTACGCATTTGCATAAACAGGTTATGAATTACATTCTCAACCCTTTCTCTTTTATCAATCAGTGTTTTCAATCGATCAATTACCAAAACACGATCGTTGATGTATGAAACCAATTCATTATGGGTTAACTCAATGGCTTCGTAAAGTTCAGTATCGGTGTATTCTATTTTTCCTGCTGTTGCAAGTATCTTTTCTTTAGCAGTATCAAACTTTTTCTTAGCGTTATCAATGAGTTTTTTCTTGTCCATGAAGCCAGCAATTTCAATATCAGTTTCATCAATGAAATTGATGAGATAAGGCCGCTCTTCATGTATTTCTTTAATCTTGGTCTTGTTAATTTCTTTGGTTTCTGGAATACCTTCTTTAACCAAGTCTGTAACAACTTTCTTCAGTTCCTCATTTATCAAGTCCCATGAGAGGGTAGTAAAAGCATCTGTTCGTAATGGCTTTATATCAAAATCGTTTCTTTCGTTGTTTATTCGGGTGTTGAAGTAATTGGATTCCAATAATAAAAAGCCTGAATAACCATAAGGAAAATTCAGTTTTAGATCTTTTTCAGCAAAGTCACATACTGTTCTATTATTTGCACAGTAATAGGCATACAAACTTCCATCTACATTTTCAATTCTATGATTTAACATAAATTCAAATGCCTTGCCTTCTCTATCTTTAACAATGTACTTGCGTTCCTTGAAGTCAGGAATATCATTAGGTTTTATGAAAACAGATTCAGAAGTGGTTTGGTCTATGAAACTAAGAGTGATATCAACTCCTTTTTTCTTATAAAAGAATAACGTAGGAATCAGATTAAGAAATACCTTTTCTCTGATTGCTTCTAAATCCATTTCAATTCTTCTATCAATGTTTATTATGGTTTAAGTAGCTTTCTGAAAGACTAATTAAAGATACTTCGGTTAAATTTTGCTTTACTTCGCTTGGGGTGCTTATAATATTATCTGTATCAAAATCAAAGTCAAATTTGAAACTCCTTACTTCTTGTGTGCTAACTATTGAACTTGTGAAATTCGCATAATTGTAAACTTTTAGAAAAACAAACCGCCCAACACCTTTACAGCCCAAAGCCTTTTTATATTCCGTTCGGTATTTGCAAAATGAGTCGTAGTTGTCATCATGTAAACCATCCCCATTGTCACGAACTTTTATAGTGTGAACCTTTTTCCTTGCGATTTCCGTTTCATTTTCCTTGATAGGATTATCGTAGGAGTTTAAAACACATTCAATAGTAGTAGCGTTTGCATGAATAGCATTTGTGATAGCCTCAAAAATCACATCATACTGTGAAACACGACTACTGATGTCTTCGTCCACAATTCGCTTTATTTCTGCAAACATTTTACTCATAACTCTTTATTTGTTGTTAAATCCTAATAAGTCCCAGTTATTTTTCCTTTTGTGGTCATCTGCTGTGAAAAATTTAAAGTCAAACCATCTGAAGGCGATATCTTTCCTATTCTCCCCATTACGTTTTGGTTTAAGTAGATATTCTTTGTAAGCTTTTTCCACTCGTTCTGAAAGGATATCATATTCATAAATATAATAGTCAATTGCCTCTCCAGTTAGGTTTACTAAAACAGTAAACAGCAGTGGATTATATTTCCTTTCACAAATATCTATACCAAGTTTCCAGCCTTGTGTGTTACTTTCACTCATAGTTTTTACTTGAATGGTTATTGTTCTTGAAACATCTGGTGAAACTGCAACAATATCAAATAAAGGATTGTTCTTTGGAGTTAGCAGGGCAAGTATACCTCGTTTTCCAAGTTCAGCACAAACGTAATATTCGCCAGTAACTCCGACCAGATTATTTGATTTTTTTACCATTTAAAATGTTATTCCTGCTTTAGTTAAAATTTCTGATAATGTCCAAATGCCATTTAAAAGCTTTGCATTGTCCTTAAACATGTCATTAGTAATAGCCAAGATATTATATTTCTTTAAATTCTCCCTTATTTTATCTAGTTTATCGGTTCGCCCTTGCACTTTCAATATTTCTGTTTCGGTTAAAGATTTTGATTTATTGATATCCCAAAACGGAGTTCCATTATATTGCCAAATCAATATTTTACATTTCGGTAAACTGATTATTGTTGATCCATTCAAGCCATCAATTGAAAAGTCAGTTAATAACTCTAAGTTAATTGTGTAATTTAGCGTTGGATGCCTAAATTGCATTTGCATTCCTTTGCTTAATAGTATAGTTGAAGTAGGAAGTGGATAATGTGTCTTTAGATCGGATATAAGCTTAAAGGCTTTTTCTAATTCCAATCTATACACAGGATGGGATAAGTCATGATGAGCTTGTGGATTGAGCAACATTAATTTTGTTTGTTGAAATGCTTCTTTTACATCATTTGAGATTGAATGGCCAAGATTGATATATCTGTCAACACATCGGTCCCAGCAAAAAGACAGATCTTTAAATTTACCATCCATGGTTATCAAATACTCAGCAGGAAGTCTTTCTAAAACAAGTTGTTCAAGCTCTTTTCTAATGTATAAAGCACAAGTAGTAAAATCTTTAGCCTCAAAATATTTTTCAGCTTTTTCATGGTATCCTAATGACTCATCTATGTAAACTGGATAACTTTTATTTGTTGAATTTGTACCTGAGTAAAGCTCACTAATGTGCCAAGCAGATAGTGAAGATTTTTGCCGAATGTAAAGTTTAATAAATTCAAAAAATACCTTATCATGAGTCATGATAAGTATTTGATATTTGTCGATATTTTTTCAAATATTAGATTCAGGACTTTTTCTCGATTACTCATATCTAAACTGATGAGCAAATCGTCAAGAGCAAGCAGTTTTAGTTTTGCAACATCGCTTAATGACTTTTTCAAAACTGCCAAACGTATTGATAAACCAAGCGCAGTTAACCGTGCTTCATTTAGAAAGGAATGCGGCTTTTTAACAACATCTCTTTCATTTTCGTAATCGGTTACAGAAAGCCAGATTTTAAAGTATGGCCTTTCAAATTTCTGTTCCGATAGAAAAAACGGGTGTTTATAGAAGTAACTCTCTTTAATTGCGGCAATTTTATTTGGAAAACGTTCAACTGTAATAAGGTCATTATTTGAATTAAGATAACGTTTACTTGGTTTTATTTGGCGTTCCCAGTCAAGTTTCAATTCAAAACCAAAATTGTAACCCAAATCCTTTTTTAAAATTTCGTTTCCTTCCGTATTGATGTAGGTAAGAAGTTGTCTCAGTCCGTTTATAAAACCATCAACAATATTTTTATAGTCGCTAAATTCAGTGTCTTTGGTAACGGGGAATCGGTCTTTGCTTAGTTTGGTTTTTAATTTTTTTTCAGGTCCTTTTAGTATCAAATCTAAAAGTTTATTGGCTTTTATTTCAAATACATCCTCAGATACACCTCCTACCGATTTTGTCCCAATTTTTACCGGTGGAAATTTCACATACGGAAAAACGGCATAATTGAAAAAACCTATTAAGTCAACATCTTCAGAGTGAGCAAAATTATAAAGGCTTAAAAGATTTCGGTAATTGATAAAATCAGAACTGAAATTGCTTTCTTGGGCTTCTGTGTTTTCTTTGATAGCCGTGTCAGAAAAGGAAACTTTGTAAGGTGCTGAACCGTCTTTGAAGGTTATTTCAATAAATGGTTCAACCCAATCTGCTGTTCCGTGTTTTATGTGAACATTGGTTAATCGTTCCTCATCAGTATGGTCAAAGTATTTTTTGATTTCGGCAACATCCTCTTTATTGGCACACTCCAGCAATGTATACAATGCCCAGTAAATAGAACTTTTTCCGCTGCCATTTTCACCGAATAAGAGTAAATGTCTGCCATCTAGTATTATTGGCTTGTCAAGTTTTGGAAAGAACTTGAAGTTTTGAATTCTTAATTCATCTATTTCGCTTCTAGTAACGGGCATATTAATGAGTGGTGCTATTAATTCTTCGAATAAGATCCTTACTGCGAATATTGGAAAGAATTACACGGTTACGAATTGGGTTTTCTTGTTCTTGTAATGTTTTATACACCATGCCAATTATTTCTGCATTTTCTTTTTCGTCTTTGCCAAAGGCAGGAAATGTTCTTTCGTTTACAAACTGCAACACATCAATTTCTTCCTGCTTCATGTGTTCTTCAAAATACAGTTCATAGACCATCATGTTTATAACATCTTCGAAAATAGAAGATATGCTAAAATTATCTGTATATGGATTTACTTTTGGTTTGATTTCATCATTTAAGAAAATAAGATAATCTGCAAGCGTTTCAAATTTTTGCAGAACAACTAAATTTGGTGGTTCTGGAATTGGAAGTTGTTCCACAAATAATTTACTCCATTGATTTGTTCCTTGTCCTGTTGATGAAGAAACTTTATCTAAATACCACTCTATGACCTTACTATTCAATATAGCTAACAAATATTTTAATCTTTCACCAGACAAAAAATATGCGGGAGCAGTTACATAATGCTTTTCATCATACGCAAAAGCGGGTTTATCAGTTATAGCTAACCATATCAGTTTAGGCTTTTCAAACAAATTTATATAAGCACAATCTCTTAAATTTGTCCAATGATCACCTTGATCTGCTCTGTCAACTAGTGTCTGAAATGTTCCATCCGAGTTTAGTTTTGACAAAGGTGAATCCTTGTCTTTATATTTCAGTAAATGATTATAGATCGCCTTGTAATCTTTCTCAACATCTACTCGCGGAATTTCGATTTGCGCTTTCCTATCATTTCTTTTTAAACCATTGTGAGAAAATAAAACATAGTTCTGATTAAAAGTAAAACCATATTTTCTTATCTCTCTGCCTCTCAGCAATGGTTTAATTATTTTTGCTGAGTTGGGGTCTTGCTCTATTAATTCTTTGCGTTTATTTGCATCAATAAAGAATGCATCATTAAACCCAGTTAAAAAGCCGCGGTAAAACTCAATATCCCAATCTTTTAATTGCTTACCTTTTGAAGAAATAATGTTTTTTATTTCATAATCTTGTTTTGATAAAATTATCCAGCCTGCTTCTGGCAACTCTCTCAGAACAATGGCATTTCTATTTAAATAATCATTAATACTGGAACCTAGCGAATAATCAGTTTTAATTGCTACGGCTTTTAATTCATTTTCAAAATTTTCCTTTTTAAGTAAAATTATATTGGTTTCGACAGTAGCAGTTTGGAATATTTTAGTGTCTTCAAAATTTAAAAGTCTCAAGGGATTTGTTCGGGTAACAAAATATTTTCGCAATAATTCACCAAACTTTGTTCTCATCCAAGTATTTGATGTAATGTAACAAAGGGTTCCATGAGCATTTAATAGATTGTTTCCTTGTTCAATAAATAAACAATAGATATCTCCTGTTCTTGTAAAAGTTTCATATCCAGCTTCTTGAAGCAAAGTTGCCTCATTCGTTATTTTTTGCAGCTGAATGTAAGGGGGATTTCCAATCATTATATCAAATCCGCCTTTGTCAAATACATCTTTAAACCATAAATGCCAAAGAAAATATGGCTTGTCATCTGATTTTTGAAGCGAAATAAGTTTTGCTTCAACCGCACCTAATTCTATAAATTGTTTTTTTTTCTCCAAGTATTTTTTATACTCTTTTGATTTCTGGTTTAGTTTTAGATGATTGGTAATTCCAGCTTCTTCCCATTTTTTCTCAAGTTCTATAACTTCTTTGGATAGGTCTCTTTGGCATTTCAAAATAAAAGCATGGATTTTACCTTCTACAAAATCATTGATTTGTCTCTTCAAAACTGCTTTATCAATTAGTTCACCAGTCTGTTTTTCCCACTCATCGGTATCAAAATATTTTTTAATCAGTGTAAATAGTTCCTCTTTATTTGCTTTAGTAAAAACCGTTAGTTGCCTAACCGGGATGTCAAAGTCATCTCCAAATGTCAATTGCAATTTTTCTTGTACCATTACATCGTCATCGGCATTAATGAGGTTTTGTAAATCCACTTGACCAAATCGTTCTAATAAACTATTACCTTGCATTATCTTATAATCGAGATTTGGCAAGGGTTGTGGCTTAATTTCATCAACTACCAGTGCCAACCAAAAACGCAAACGGGCAATTTCAACTGCTCCATTTTCTATGTCAACACCGTATATATTTTGTTGTATTATTTCTTTCTTAACTTGTGCGGGGTCAAACTTGTCGTTTGTCTTTAAATAGCCATACAATAACCTACGGCATTCAAATATTTCTTTGAGTAATCCCACCGCGAAAGCGCCTGAACCAATGGCAGGGTCACAAATTTTAACAAATTTTAGTTTGTTGTTTACTTCGTTTGCTGTTTTAAATTCTGCCAAAGCCTTGGAAATCTGATTATTTCTAACCAGCAATTCAAAGTCATTCTTCGCATATTCTGGCAATTGGGTGTGCAGGTATTCTATTAAACTTTCCTGGCACATATAATGCACAATTTCTTTTGGTGTATAAAAAGCGCCCTTCTCTCTGTTTTCTTCCAACAAGTTTTCGAATATGTGACCCAGCATTTCAGGGTCAATACCTACTTCGCTATCATAAGGATCGTTTTCGTCAATAGTAAAATTATATTGTTCAAAAAAGTCGAATAGATTAGCAAAATAGTCTTCGGGAAAATCAATATCATTCGTAAACGAAAGATCTTTTTCAAATAAGCCACCATTGAGATATGGAATTTTTATATCCTTACCAAGCAATATTGGGGCTACATTGTTTTTTCGTTTAACATTAAGTGTTTCAAAAAACAATGATCTTAATTCCTTGCTATGGAAAACTGATTTATTAATACTATTGGAAAACAAAGTTTGAAGGTATTTAATGTCCCCACCATTCCATTCTTTTTTTTCGACAGGAACTCCCATCCAACCTTTTTTTTGCAGAAATTGCAGAAAGACAAGCCGTCCAAGTAATTTTTTACTAAAATCACGAATAGCTTTTGCTTCTTTATCCTGCCAACCTTTAAGCAATTCTTTATCAGAGCCCACAATTTTCTTGCGATAATCAATATTTTCTGCAAGATGTGCACTGAATTTCTCAAAAAAATCTTTGTAAGACTTAAAGAAATCTTTGTTTAATTTATCAACAGAGAAGGCATCAAACAAATCGGCTAGATAAATAGGCTTTCCTTTTAGCTTGTCAAAACGTTCTGCTGCTGTTCGGCAACTTTCACCTTTGCCAAAAAGGTAAGTGTAACGCTTCGGTTCTGTTCCCTTTTTGCCTTCTTCTGTTCTTATTTCACTTACAAAACTGAAACGCCATTTTTCATCCAGAAAAAAAACTATTAAAGCACCATCCACATCATACTTATAAACATGTCGAAGTAAATTTCGTAAGCCAACTCTGTTTTTATCTAGCCAAGCTTTAGGCTTTAAACGCACTTCATAAATACCAACTAATCTCTCATCAATAGTATAGAAACTTCCTAATTCAATGGCACTTTCCGCTATATCATTTTTAGGTAATGTGATGGTTTGGGGTATTTGGTGAATTTTTTTAACACCAAAATATTCTTTCATCACATCTAACCATTTTTCAGGCTGATATGCTTTTTCGAGTATGCTATTTTGTAATATTTTTTTATCCATTATTCTATAAATGTTTCTGATAGCACAATTTCAGGTGCAATGTTGGTGTCAAGATCTTCAAAAATATTCTCTTTCTCATCACTGGTGAATGCATCATATTTCTTCGCCAAAGCAATAAGCAAATTGTCAACTTGCGAAGTTGTAATTTCCCGTTTGGTAAAGTACTTTTGACTAAGCTTTTTCAGTTCGTTAGCCAATGGTGTATAAGTGCCGGTTTCAACAATAGGTTGCAAGTTTTGGCAGGTTTCTTTTACAATGGCTTGATGTGTAATGGCTTTAAAGTCACGCAAGAATTTCAAAGCCTGCTTAGTATTTGCATCGGCTTTGTCAGTAGCCGTAACTTTTTCGGTTGTTCCACCCAAGAAGTCTTCGTCAAATGACTTTAAAGCTGCCTGAACGTGTTCGTAGTGGTTTCCAGGTAATCCATAGGGTGGCTCAGAAGTTTGTGCTTCGAAAATCTGAGCTGCTTCTAAAAAGGTTAAAGGATTTACTTGTGCTTTATCTTTTATCTGATAGAACTCCATTTTGTAAGTCGATTTCAAAAATACCACTGTTGAATTATTCGTCTCTGAATTAAGAGCATACTTATTATTACGTGCTGTTCTTGCTTTCAGAGGAAAAGATTTGATGCGTTTGAACTCCTTGGGGTTATTGTCCTTAAACTCCCGAATGAAACGCAAGTAAAGTAATCTCTTATCTTCATCATCAGGCAATCCCTCATCAAACAATTCAAACTGCTCCAGCATTTCTTCGTGAGTGTATATCTGTGCATCTTCACCAAAAGCAGTATGAAAACCCTGAAGTTTTATCAAAGCATTGCTATATAATTTAATTTCTTCATCACCTTGCTGAGAAGGATAAAAGTTGTAATTATAAATAACACCTGCTACACTTCCAATACGGTTTACACGTCCAATACGTTGCATCAGTCTGGTTGCATTCCATGGAGTATCGTAGTTTACAATTACATTTGAACGGTGCAGGTTTACACCCTCTGCCAATACGTCGGTTGTAATAATAATGTTGTAATCATTTTTTTTCTCGCCAATATAGTTAGCATCAAAGTTTTCTTGAATGGTTTCAAAAATCTTACTTCGGTTATCGCTTGAAACATTCATTATTTTGGTGTTTAGGAATGCTTCAACTTTTTCAGTCAGGTAATTTGCTGTATCCGTACTTTCAGTAAACACAACTAACTTTCCTGTTGGATTAATCTGTTGATTGAGCAATTCATCCCTTAGAGTTTTTAAAAAAGCATCAAGTTTTGGGTCATGCTCAACCTTGCTCCATTGTTTAACTAATTCTTGTAATAATAAATGGTCTTTGCGTAATCCGTCTATAAAACCACTATCAAAATCATCCGGACTAAAAACATTATTCCTAGGATTCTCGGCACTCATTCCCAAAATCATTATTTCCAACTCCTCAATACTGAAACCTTTTTCCATTAAATCGTTTACACGTAAGTCCGGCGCAATTAAAACTTTGCCCTTGTCAAACATTTCAATCATTCTACCTGTAGTAGTGGTAAGGTTCCTTAATGATGCCTTAAAAGCAGTAAAACTACTTTCTAATCTTTTTACCATTAGAGTTTTCATAATTCCTGCCAAGGATTGAGAAACTAGAATCGCTTGTTCATAGTAAGTTTCTCTTAATTCGGGCTTTAAATATTTGATTGCCTGATACCTATAATATTGAATTTTATCATCGTCTGTTAAATAGAAAACAGTGTGATAAAACAGTTTACTTAACTTGGCATCAAATTCATAAATCTTTGGTTTAGGTGGAGCAATTTCAGGAAACTCAATACCTTGTGCTTTTAAATCTTCTATGTATTTTGGATAATTTTTCAGATCTCTTCTTGTTCTTCGAACAGTAATTTGAGAAATTATTTTCTCACGGATAATTGAATAAAGTTCTCTTATGCGCCCAATATTTGGTTTATCTTGCTGCATGATTTCTCTGAATTCCCTTATAATGGGTCCAAAAAACGCTTGCAAGTTGGTTATCGGTAACGTGCTTCTTCTTGCATCCTGGAATAAAAGCAGCTGATAGTATAGATCTTGAGGTCTATTGTTGAGAGGTGTTGCTGAAATGAGAATGACTTTTTTCTTTTTGCCAGGGACTGAACCCTCACCATTCCTTGAAGCCTTACAAATTCTTTGAAGTAATCCAAAAGATTGCGAAGTATGATTTCTATAGCGATGAGCTTCATCAACTAATACTAAATCATAGTCTTCTTTTGCCCAATAATTCAAGTCAGTACAATCTACAATTTTATCAAGCCTACCATTTGTTATAAACTTAGCATGTCGATCGATACCGAATAGCCTGAAAGTGTTTTTCCAGTTTTTCTCTAATGCAGGTGGAAAAACAACTAAGATTTTTGTATTCAAAGAACCATTCGCAATGAGGAAACGTTTGGCAATCATAGCAGCTATTACTGTCTTACCTAAACCTACTACATCAGAAAGGAAAAAGCCGTTATGTTCCATTAGCATACGAAAGCCCTGATTTACTGCATCTATTTGGTAAGAAAGCTTTTTATACGTTTTTGGCAAATCGCCAACAGTGTCAGGATCGTATTCAATATTTTTTTCGAAATATTCAATTAGAAACTTAATATAGAGCTCATATGGAGTGAATGTTTGTCCTATATGTGTTTTTTGTTTGAAATGTTGAATATCTGCAGGCAATATAGGAGTGGAATGGTTCCACAGCTCAGAAAACTCTCTTTTTGTAAAATCAACATCATCAAAATCTTTCAAGCAAACATTCAGTTCATAATTCGGAGATTTTTTAATACCTAATCCAGCTTCAGTCAAGTTAGAAGAACCCATAATCACCCACCCATCTGAATGTTGAGTGTGATACTCAGGTAGGAATAAATAAAACTTGGCATGGAGTGCTTTTGAATTATGCGCTCTGACTTCAATGCGACCATCAATAATGTCGTTTATAAACTGTAAAACACCATTTTCAACTTCTTCTGAGTACTTAGCCTCTTTAATGTCCTGGATGAACCATTTCAAAAATTCTTCTTTAGTTTTTTCCTCGTCACCAAAGTATAAAAGGCCTTTACGTTGTGAATCAGCAAACATTTTATCAACATTGATGCCCACCAATATTTTAATTTGTTTTAATTCTTTCAGGTACGGTTGTAAAGCAAAGTAACCCGAAGATCGGAAATAACCAACTACTGCATGAAAAGCATACAGATCTTTCATGTGCTCGATAATTCCTTTGAATTTATCGAACAGAGTTCGTTCAGTACTATTTGTAAAAAATTTAGATGACATTATTTCTTTTGCTACTAAGTATTAATGTGTCTACTCCGAGATCAATAGCATTTTGCGAGATTGAAGTTCTATTTCTTCTATTCGATTTATGATGACAAATTGTTTGGCTGCTCATTTAGACTAATTATTCAAGACAGAGTGTCAAATTTAAGGATTTAATTTTGCACACGGTGCTGTGAGAAAAATATTATTCTTATGGTTTCTGCTTGGCTAATTGGTAAGTGATTAAGCAATTGATTTCAAGTATAAGTTTTAGAAATAGTTTTGATTATTAAGTAGCTCCATCACATTTCTTAAATCGCATGCTAAGCTTAAAATGGAAGGTCATCATTTGTTTTACTTATAGGTACAAGGATTCCAGTTTCTGCTTCTTGACTATCATCTAGTGGTGCAGCTTTTTCTTCTGTCGTTTTAATGCCTTGCCAGTCATTAACAATTTTTGTCCAATCAATTTCTCTTTCTTTATTTCCAGTCCACACATCCCAAAAACTCGGGTCATTTGAACTTGGTCGTTGTGATTTCTCCAGAAAGTTCATTTCTACAAGAACTGGTATAGGGAAAGCCCAACCTACAAGAATAGCTTTTCTCGAAGGGAGAATGGGAAGTTCTCTAAGCAAACCACTCAAACTATCTGGCACCATTTTTTTAACTAATTCTTGGTCTCTGTCATTTACAATTCTATGCAATAAGAATGTATTACACTGTGAAAGTACTGTTTGTGAAAGTTCGGATGGTCTTTGTGATGATAGCACCATACTTAATCCAAATTTTCTACCTTCCCTAGCTATTCTTTCAAAAGTTTCGAGACAAAGATTCGTATTGGAATTATTAAAGTTAAACTCCCTAAGAAAAGTATGAGCTTCTTCTAAAACTATAACTGTTGGTAGTTCTTGCTTATTAATTCTTCTGTATCGTTGTATTGCTTCAAAGGTAAGTCGTGAAAGCACTGCAATCACTACATTAATAATTTCAGACGAAACTAAAGAAAGGTCAATTATGGTAATAAAACCATTTTCGGAATTATTTGAACCGATATATTCATTTAGCCAGTCTAATAATGAAATTTCAGTTTCTGGATTAACCACACTATGCAATCTTTCATCAGAAAGTAAGAATCTCATTCTTAGGGCCAACATTTGTACAAACTGAAGTATATTTCCACCTTGATTTTGAGCAAGTTGTTCTAAATGAGGAATTAATTCATCAAGATTAAATAGCAATGGAGTATCTGGGTTAATTGAATCAAGAGGTTGAATCTCTTTAATATTAGCACCAATAAAGTCACTGATTAATTCATGCATGGTATTTATATCCGTAAACGAAAATGGATTATATCTACCCTCTGCCCATCTTCTATTTGTTAGAATTTGATTGAAATCCCTAATCAAGTTTTCGTATGCTTCTATTGCTTCTGAATCAACAAATTGTAAATGCATCTGTAAATCACCAGAGATATTATCTAAAATTCGGCACATTTCAATAAATGGCTGTGTTCTAGTTTGTGTCGGAAGTGAAGTTAAGTAGACCTGTAAAGAGGTCTGAGTTGAACGAAGAAAAGCACTTAGTCTAATTGAGGCTGTTGAACTTAACTGAGTCCCTCGTTTTAGATTAATAAGTGATTGTAATAATAATGGTCTTTGAGCTCCTGGTGCTGCCTGAGAAAAATTTATCCATTCTTGACTATTCCACATCCACGCAGGAACTTTTAATTGTTCAAAACCAGATTCTGAATTATCAAGTTTAACCCGAAACTTTCTAACCTTTTCTTCTCCAAAGTCATTAAAAGTATCGAAATACTCTCCGTTTGGGTCTAAAATTATAAAACGTGAATTTAGATTTTGCTCTTGATTTTTTTTGTTTTTTTCGGCCTCTTCAATTGACCATCTGATAAGGCCAGCAACTGAACACGATTTTCCACTACCAGTATTTCCTAGAACTGCTAAGTGCCGACCAAATAACTTGTCAGGATTAATTTTAATAGATGCATTTCCTGCAACTGGTGCTTTGCCGATTTCAATTTTCCCATCACTATTTTCTACAATTGCAATTAGTTGAGTATTGGTTGGGAGAATAACATTATCGCCAACAGAAGGATAACTATAAACACCTCTTTCAATTTCAAAGTTATTAGTGCTATTCTTTTTTAAAACACCTAATGGGGTTAAAAACATTTTCCTTAATGGAAAAGGCAAATCTATTAAATCAAAATCTTTAAACCCTTTTCTCTTAGGGTAGTTGGAATGTTCGGTGCCAATCCAAGTGATAACGCCAACGATTGCACCTTGTTCATTAGGAATTAATACATAACCATTAATCTTAGGAAAATGAGTTGGAACACCAGTATTTATCGCTACGCTTTGAGGGGCATTGGTTTCGAGCAATACTTTGATTTCGGTAGGAGAAACAGATTCAACCGTACCGATAGTGAGATTCCTTATTTCATCATAATCGAATGTGTTATTCATCACTTTCGGCATTTTCGGTTGGTACTATTTTTCTCTTTTCAAGATTTCTAAACATTCGTTCTTGTATTCTGTCAATTGCAGCTTTCGGCAAATAATTTTCAACTAATGGTGGTAAACCACCTAAATGAGAACCAATAATTAATGTAATCTGGGCAGGATTAACTAATTCAATGAATTTGTTAATACGGTTAGATGCACTATCATAAGAAATAATAACTAGGTGAGTGGATGGTATTGTTAACATGTCTTTTATCACACGATTAATATGTGAATCACCAAAACCATAACCAAAAGTAACAATAACGGAATTTGGACGACAAACTGAAGATGAAAAATCTCTAAATAATTCAGAATACGGAAAATATGCAGTATCTATTCCTTTTGATGAATTCGGATAAATTACAGAAAAATCTTTTGGTTCCTTTGGAATAATAGTAGTGTTTTCGTCAGCTCCAAAATGTAATGGAATTTTCACAATCGAATCGTTTTCGAATTTCCAATCTACAGAACCATGTAATTTTGTGTATTTTATGACTCCTTCAACATATCTAGGTTCTCCTCTAATTCCTGGCGGATTGTAGTGGTAATCTAATTCTAATTTTGTATTACGAAAAATCGGTTTAATTTTCCCTATGAAACGATCAACCGTTAGGATTCCAGCATCGTCAAGTCCATATTCAATAAATCTATCATAATTCGTTGTAAAAATATTTGTACGTTCTCTTGACGCTGCTCGACTTGAGAAACTTATTAAGAATGATTTCAGCAAAGAAAGAGCATCATTAAACTTATCACTTGCTGTAAATTCTTTTTCTGTCTTTATTATATTACGGATGAATGCATCTAATTTAAGATTTATTTCTTGCTCTAAATCGATTGAACTTGGATCTTTTTTAATTTTCAAGCCATGTAATAATTCTAAAGCAGCTCTAAAATCATCTTCAATATTAGCGCTTCCTCTACCAAGCATTTTTGCACTTTCATCAGACCAATCTTTGATTTCGGTTTTAAAGTTAGTGAAATCAATTCTGCCCATTGCCTGAGACTTCACTTCAGCAATATTTGTAAGTCCAGAAGTCAAACCTGTACCAACCAATAATGAAAAATGCTCACTTTGAAATATTGATGTTAACCAGGGTTCGATTTTCCCTCTCAAAAAAGATATTTTCTTCTCATCAATATCTGTATCATCAAAACAATCAAATTCATTGTTGATTTTCAGTATATTATTTTTTGTCCAGTCTAACATATTTTTTCTTTTGTTTAAGTCATTTTGATTGAGTGTCGGAAAGATTTGGCTCTTTACCATTTTTTGCGAAGCGTTGGCTTGTTTTGGGGCTTGCAATGTGCTGTTTTGTGCGTTTGCATTTTTTCTTGTCTTAATGCAGTAAAATTATGTTGTCATTCTGTTCGTTATCTGTCTTTTTACACTGACCGATAACGGCTGGCGGTATGGTTAGTTGCCGATTTCGAAGTACTTCAGTAACAAGTTACAACTACTTTTGATACGAGCTACATCACTCGAATACGCAATATCCCGGCAATTTTTCATACCGCGTGTTAGCCGCTAGGCATTATTATTTTTCATTATATGTCAGTTTATATCTCCCTAATTTCAAAATGCAAATAAAAACTAAAGTCGCCTTGTCAAAAGCATAACTACTATAAGGATAAAAACAGTGTGCTATATTATTTCTAATATTCCATCCTTTTTTCGTGAATACATAGGTAAATAACGATATATCCTCTTTTGAAAATAGTTCCGTAATAATCTTATTCTGCAGTAATTCTTCAAGCACCTGCTCTTGTAACTCTCCTCTTTTTTCTATTGTTGTTGTCCCTCCTTGTAATCTGATAAAATCTCGTAATGCTCCCTCAAATTTTACTGTTAATGAATCAACGCATAATACATAATTCTGAAGATTCTCTTTTGCCATCATAACAGCCCATTCAATCTGTGAAAAATAGTCATGTAGACCTGGAGCTAGAAGGCTCAGCCAATTTGATTTTTCATCAATATCCCTCTCACTTATCCCTCTCGGAAACTTTTGACCATACCAAGAATTTGCCTGCATAAAATTAAATACTGAATGATATCCTATCTTCCCTTTCAACATTCCAAAAGCAAATACCTTAATAATCAAAGGGAAAAAGAAAAGATTGAAGTGAATTGTATAATTTCTAAATCTCTCGTTTTCTTTAGCTTCTTTATCGGTCGTATGTTTATGATTTGAATTAATATCGAAAGTGCTTACTGAACATAGATGATGCAATGAATTATTAAAACCATCTTCTGTCATTTTACCTAAGACTTCTTCTCTAATTAATAGGTCTTCTCCACTTGAAAAGTATGTCAAAATTCCTTCAATCGGCATTTTAAGAATTAGTTCTGCTTTTTGATTCAAGTAATCATTTAACAACTGAGTTACTTTCGCTGGCAGCTTAGATTCAAAATGTCCGAGCTCAAATGTGTTTTTTAGACGAGTATACTCTTTTAAACATTCTTCATACTTTTCTAATTCTCCTGCTTTTTTATAATACTTTGCTTTTTCGCCAAAGGAAATATATCTAATAAAATCTTTTTCATCAGGATGTTGATTAATAATTAAGTCTTGGTTCTCAGCAAGAAGTTTATAATAAACTTTAGGTGATTTTTTTACTTTCTCGGAAAGCTGAATTGCCGTATTTAAAATTGATTGATTAGAAAAGAAGCTTCCTTCACTACTAATTTCAATCCAATCATCAATGTAGTCTAAGGTAAATTCAAGTTCTTTTGCTTTTATTAAAGAATTGTCAATAGCAATTTCAAGAACATGAGATTTTACATAATTTGGTAAAATGCTTGATTTTAAAATATTGATGACTTTCTCTTTTATTATTTCTACTTCTTGCTTAGATTTCTCACCTATAAAAAGCAGACACTCCACAAATGAGGGTATTTTATAAAATCTGTCGGTACCAGAATTATTAGCCAAATCATCAATACTTTTCAAGTAGCTATCAATCGCTATTTTAGCATATTGGTTGTTCTTAGTAATATTCCAAAGGACATGTGAATATCTACTTTTAATCCATACATTAGTAACTGAATTTACACGTTCTTGAAGGTATGCTATTTCAGTATTAGTAAATTTATCGAAATCAGGATATGTCTTAATTGCACCTTCGGAATCAACTCTTGATATTTTCGGATTTAAATCGCCATTGCTTAGCGAAAAGGATAAAATTTTTCTTTCCGTTTTTATTTTATCTTCTGATTCATCATCAAGTTTTTCCTCAATCGGCTTAAGTTGAATAAGCAAATCCCAAGTATCAATTGATGTAATAGTTTCTAAGACATCATAGTATTTCTCTATAATCATACAAGTTATGTTGTAAATGGCACTGGTTTTATTGCCTTGCAGCTAACGTTTCGCCTATGATTTATTGAGGGAGTTCGAAGCAATTCATCATCTAAAGCTAATTTAGTGCAATTACTTTTTAAGTTGCGATTCACCCCCCAATAAAAGATATGCACTGATGGCGGTAGTTTTACTATTTTTTATTAGTTTTTTCAATGTATTTATTCCGATAAGATTCAAAATGTGCCTTTATTTTTTCAATAGTCAAACAATGAGTATAAGGATTAAAATATCCGCTTTTGAAATCCCTAAATTTTTCTGATTCCTGAATAACTATTTTTTCATTTTGGTCAAAACTGAGCCCAAAAATATTGATTCCAACATATTTAGGTAAATCTGTCTTTAATACTCGTTTATATTGTGTCTCAATACTAAAAAATGGGAAAGGATCAAAGGTAAAAATCTCACTCACATCTTCAAAATTAGGTAAATATTGTAAATAAGTTGGATTTACTGGTTCATTCATGCATACCTGAATAAGTCCAATCAATGGAAATCCATCTCGAATAAGACCAAGTATTTGAGTTGTTCCGAGAGAATTTGAATTTTTTCTAAAATTTTTATTTGTTGGTCTTACAACTTTTACTTCAAAAGCACTAGCGTATTCAAAATAAACCGCGTTAGCATGTGCTGGAATTATCAAAATATCTATATCACCTGGTCTTTGAGCTTTTTTAAGTCCCAATTCTGTTCTTAAGATTTCTTTAGTGATATAATATCGATCAAAACTTAATGTATCAGTTCTAGGTACATTAGTAACTTCATAGAAGAAATCAAGATTTCCATATTGACATTTTGTTTTTTCAATTATCAAATTTATCACTTGGCTCTCTTCTAATCTTTTCTCAATGTAATTTCCTGTTTTCAATTCACTTTAAGTAAATATTTTGTTTGTTAAAAATACCGCCAACGTTCCTGGTATAGCCACAGTAGCGGATTTGCGGGCTTCTCAATTATCCACCGAGATGAAGCCCACGCGGAGCATCGAACGTAAAACTACCGCCAAGCCCCGCTATTGTTGGCTATACCATGTTAGGGGCAGGGCTTTGTTTATCCCATATTATCCTTTACTTCTGATATTTTATGAAAAAGCGAAAATAAATCAAGTCCTATTTGCTGATTTGCTTTATGAATGGAGTTTATGAATTCTGTTTGGCGCTTTTGTGCAGCGTTCTTTTTCGATGCATTCTTATAATGATACTCAACATGCGAGACTTCTTTGTCGCATGTGTGCGCATATGCTGAAATACACTCTTCAGTCAAATAGTCAGGGTCAAACTTTGATTTTAACTGGAAAATTTTCTCTAACATCTGGTTAGCATACATGCTATAGCTATAACCACTTGGTTTCATGGTATAAACACCATTAAAATGTCCATACGGTTCATTAAGCAATTTAGAGTGTAAGTCATCAATTTCTTTAAGCATTTTTTTTTCTTCTTCGTCCATTTTTTAATTCAATTATCGGTGAATTACTCTATGTATCTTTTTTAAAATCCTACGCTCAAATTTATACAGTTAATTATTCATTAGTGAGATAGTATCAGGTTTTACTAACAAAAATCAATTCTTAATAATCGATAATGTCAAATATAAAGTTTCAACAGTATTGCACATTGCTTTATTAGCCTTGCCCCTAACTAGTTTATAACCTCACCAAAAGTAATGTTTCCACTCCTAAAACGGATGTATAACCTCACCTTTTGGTATTTATATTTCGTTGCAATTTAATCAATGTGTGAAATGAAATCATTATTTTCCTCCAATGCCCCGCCCCGTCACTCCCATTCGTGACCAGGCCATCTAAAATAAAATGT
>OBJA01000784.1_pt1 | contig 25834 bp, 19 predicted proteins | sample 1519751 | NCBI WGS metagenome assembly OBJA01 (sample SAMEA3881238, study PRJEB22517) | soil metagenome | biome: lake sediment; feature: soda lake sediment; material: sediment, water from around vicinity | place: India | collected 2013-12-23 | depth 3 m
CTTGGCGTTCTGTTAATGCGCATAGTCCGTAACCACGTGCCAAGACAAATAAGGAAAGAGTCAGCCAAACAAGCGTAGCTTCAAGGCCCTGAAATGAGGGACCAGGTTTTTACGAATTTTATAGGCTATCCATCCGAACGGTGTACGGCGCATTTCCAGATCCTCTTTGAGAATTTTTTTCTCTGAACGCGCGTGTGAATCGTTGGGATCAATACCAAGAACCCGGTCAAAGTGCTGCATAGCCTCATCCTCCTGGAACAGGTTGGAGAGACAAACGCCTTTATTTCTCAATGCGTGCAGGTTTTCCGGATCCAGCTCAAGAATACGGTTAAAACATTTGAGACTTTCCTCAAAGTGACCCAATTTGGCCAGACACACCCCGCGTTGGGCCAGAGCCGGTATGTTGTCTGAATCCTGAACAAGGGCCCTGTCAAGATAGATCAGGGCCTTCTTGGCGTGACCACGAATCGATAGCAGAACACCGTAGTTGACAAGAACAAAAGGAACATCCCCGAGAAGATCTATTGCTTCGGCCTCGAGCCTGAGACCTTCTTTGAATTGGCCCTTGAGACAGTATGACTCTCCCAAAAAAAACTTGTGATATCCCTCATCGCCTTCTCTTAAGGCGTCCTGAGAAACTTCAACTGCCTTTTTGTGAGCATCATCAGGAAAACCATGCTCATCAAGGTCAAGGATCTCTTCCAACAGATTTTTGTAGTAGTCGTGTTTTTGTGTCATCGACACCCCCTGAACATCATCAACGGAAAAATCCATTCACAGTAACGATCGAATCAGATCCATCCTGATAAAAAATTCCATATCATTCAGCTGCTAAAAGCTGTCAAGCTCATACAGTTACGGCATCAACAATGGCAACGATACACTTGATCAGTCAAAATTCCTAGCATTGATTTCAGCAAAATACGACATGATACGATTACAACCAATACCCTTTTTCGATCACAATCAAGCGCGAAAAAAAAGGCGGCCCGGTAAAAAGGGCCGCCTTTATCATTCATACTGGTGCTGCGTAGATACTATCAGACACCCATACCGGCACGGATCAGTTCAACCACGGTGTCGGTGAAGGGGTTCGCATAGAGAGCGATGATACAGATAACAAACACGTAAATCGCCAGAGACTCGATCAGGGCCAGACCAACCATCATGTTGGTAAGGATCTTGCCGGATGCGCCGGGGTTACGAGCTACGCCTTCACAAGCCTTGCTGATGGCCATACCCATACCAATGGCGGTACCGACAGAACCGATACCCATACCGAACGCTGCTGCAATAATGGTCCATGTGAAAAAATCCATTGTACTACTCCTTTTCTTACATCTGTTCTGTTTATGTTGTTCCTAAACAATATAGGACTTATGCCCTCACCCCTGTGAAGGCATGAAAAACGGTATTAGTGAGCCTCTTCCAAAGAACCGGCAATGTAAATCATTGCCAGCAATACGAAAACAAACGCCTGGATCATACTGATCAAAATTCCCAGGAACATGATCGGAATCGGCATAAACAGAGGCACCATGGCAAAAAAGATCATCAGCACGATTTCTTTGCCGTACATGTTACCGAAAAGACGCAGCGAGAGAGAAATCGGACGCACCATATGACTCAAAATTTCGATAATAATCATCAAGGGGGCCAGCCACGGAATCGGTCCCATAAAATGGTGAATGTAGTGGAGCCCATGCTTTTTGATACCAATGTAATGGGTCATGAAAAACACGGTCAGCGCCAGGGCAGCATTGGTATTGAGGTTGGCGGTAGGAGGAAAACAGGAGGGAACCAGACCCAACAGATTGCTGACCAGAACGAAGAGGCCAATTGTTGCAATCAATGGAAAGTAGGGTTTACCGTCCTTGCCCATAACATTTTCGACCAGACCGTCAAAACCCGTCATCACTGCTTCCATGACGTTCTGCATACGACCCGGCACCATGCTGATCTTGCGGCTTGCCAGCCATCCGGATCCGAGCAGAATGGCCATCGCCAACCAGGTGTACAGTACATGCTCACCAACGTGCAGATTGACCAGTCCGGCAATCCACTCGAGAAACATAAAAGGATGAACCATAACTCTCTCCCACCGTATTATTTTGTTTCCAATGTGGAAACGGCATGCGTCTGCCCTGAATTCCGGGCCGACATTATCGCTATTTCAATAGAGTCGTTTCAGCGTACTGTACAGCAAATTTACAACGTACACCGACAAACCCACCGCCAGCCCGGCGGGATGAACCCGCATGTGTGCCAGCAACAGATAGATTACAATGGCCACGATCATAAGACGCAGTAGAAAGTTCAACCCGGCCCATGCTTTACGCTGTGGAGCGCGACGGGGATCAGCCAGCAGTTTCGCCAGCGAATTGCCCATCCAGTGGTAATTAAGAGCCACCACCAGTCCACCACCTAAAACCCCGAAGGTAACCTCCGCTGAACGCCAGGCCAGACTGACAACAACCATCAGGGCCAGAATCACCCAGTTGCGCCGTGCCAAATCCCTGCTCAGGCCGGCATCCTGATCGGTCATTCTTCGCTCTCGTCCTGGTCTTTCTGCTGCCGTCGCAACTCCCAGGAGGTCAGCACATAAACATTGCGAAAACCTGCGGCGATGCCAAACATCAGCATGACAATAGTAAAAATCGGACGCGTTTCAAGCCACTGATCAAGATAGTAGCCGATGGCCAGACCCAGTAAGGTTGCCGCCACCATCGAGATTCCGAGGGACGACAAAAATCCCATACTACGGTACAGCCTGCGCTTCTGTTCGCGTTCCAGTTCGTTCATGTATGATTTTTCCAGCCGGAGAAAGGCCGCAAAAGCGCCCCCTAACTAGCACAGTACCCCTTTTAAGTCAACCGCTTTTCTGCGCAGCCAGGCCGCCTCAAGCCCTCAGTGAGGCAAAAGACCGCTCGGCCGCAGCGATGGTTTTATCCAGGTCTTCACGCGAATGAGCAATACTCATAAAACCAGCTTCAAACTGGGAAGGAGCAAGGTTGATCCCCTCATCCAGCATGGCACGGAAGAAACGGCCAAAAGTTTCAGTATCACTGGTCGCCGCGTCAGCAAAAGAAAAAACTTCTCTGTCGGTAAAGTAGGTACAGAACATACCACCAACCCGTTGCCAGCGTGTCGCTATCGGTTGACCGGAACAGACCTGCTGCAATCCTTTTTCCAGATAGGCGCTCTTCTCCTCAATCTGATCGTAGAACCCTTCTTCCTGCAACAGCGTAAGGGTGGCAATTCCGGCACTCATGGCCAGCGGGTTCCCCGACAGGGTTCCGGCCTGATAGACACCACCAACGGGCGACAAGAAGTCCATAATCTCGCGTCGGCCACCGAAAGCACCTACCGGCAGTCCGCCGCCGATGATCTTGCCAAGGCAAACCAGATCACCACGAACGCCGAAACGCTCCTGGGCACCGCCGAATGCCACCCGGAAACCGGTCATGACTTCATCCATGATCAACAGGATCCCTTCGGCATCACAGAGCCTACGCAAACCCTCAAGAAAACCGGGTCGCGGGGCGACACAGCCCATATTGCCGGCAATCGGCTCGAGAATAATGCAGGCAATCTCCCCTTTGTTGGCTGCCGCCATCTGCTCAACCTCGTTCAGATCGTTGAAATTGGCGGTCAGTGTGTATCTGGCAAAATCTGCCGGTACACCGGGGGAGGTCGGCACACCGAAGGTCGCGGCACCGCTACCGGCCTTAACCAGCAGAGAGTCGGCATGACCATGATAACACCCATCAAACTTGAGGATTTTGTCCCGACCGGTAAAGCCACGCGCCAGGCGAATGGCACTCATGGTCGCTTCAGTCCCGGATGACACCATCCGCACCTTTTCGATATTGGGATAGGCGCGATTCACCAGTTCCGCCAGTTCGGTTTCAAGAGCCGTCGGCGCACCGAAGGACGCACCGCGTGTCGCCGCCTGCTGAATCGCCTCGACCACCTTGGGGTGACAATGACCCAGGATCATCGGCCCCCAGGAACCGACGTAGTCAATATATTCGTTACCGTCAACATCCTGGATTTTACTGCCGACTGCCCGCTCAATAAAGATCGGCTGCGAACCCACCGATTTGAACGCCCGCACCGGGCTGTTGACGCCACCCGGAATAAAATTCTGAGCCTGGGCAAACAGTTCTTGCGATTTTTGATAGCGCATAAACAACCAACTCCTTCGAAAAAGACAGGGGAAAAGACAAGACCGCCATTATAAAGTCTCGTCCTGGCCGAGCCAAGGGAAATATCCATCCGGCACAGGCAGAACAGGCGAACATGCAACAAAGTAAAACATTGTTATTTTTTGTGTTGACCTTTACGTAAGATGAAAGTAAAACCTGAGTAGCAGGCCTTATCGATGCAGGACGCTTTTCATCCTTGACTCAACAGGGGAGCATGCATCTCCGGCAAAAAGAAATCGATTCAATGATTGTAACAGCTTTTTATTCTTGCACCTCCAGATCGTCAAGGCTAAGATTCTGTTTTACTTTGACATCAACCCCGCAACAATGCTCCTGGTGACTGCCGTCGCAACGCGAACTTTCGAGGCAGGAGCTGGACATTGGCAAGGGTTTTCATGCTGCCTCTGTTGCACTCAATTCAATTCAAGGAGGAATCGGATGAACCACCACCCTGCACCAAAGACCACGTTGCCATGCCACGTCAGGAGCCTGCTGACGGTCTGCTCCCTGTTGGCCTTTATTATTGTGTCATCGCCACATCCGGTTGCCGCCTTTCAGTTCAGCCTTGGCGATGAAGTACGCGGCAACCTCGATACCACCCTCTCCTACGGCGCTGCCTGGCGCATGAAAAAGCGGGATTCACGCCTGATTGGTACCGCCAACGGTGGAAGCGCTTATTCCGTTAACTTCGATGACGGCAACCTCAATTACAACAGGGGTGACCTGATCAGCCATTCGGTCAAGGCCACCAGTGAGCTGGCCTTGAACTGGCGTAATTTCGGTCTGTTTGTACGCGGCACCGCTTTTTACGACTTTGAAAACAACGACGGCAATCGACGCCGGACAGAATTGAGCAGCGGCGCCAAAAGCATGGTCGGCAAGGACGCCACCCTGCTGGATGCTTACATCAACTGGGATTTCGATATCGCCACCGCTCCGGGTCAATTGCGCCTCGGCCAGCAGGTATTGAGCTGGGGGGAGAGCACCTTCATCCAGAACGGCATCAACATTATCAACCCGGTGGATGTAACCAAGCTGCGGGTCGCCGGTGCTGAACTGCGCGAAGCCCTGGTGCCCGTGGGCATGATCTCCGGCTCCATCAGTCCGACGGAAAACATCAGTTTTGAAGCCTTCTATCAGTACCAGTGGAAAGAAACCAAAATTGACCCAACGGGAAGCTACTGGAGCACTAATGATTTTGCCGGCAGGAGTGGCGATAGAGTATTGCTGGGTTGGGGCAGTTGGTCAGACCAAGGTGAAAGCTGGGAGGGTGTTTTTGGCCCCGACTCTGATAATCGCTTCAATATGGTGCCGCGCGGAAAAACTGTCTATGCCAGTGATGATGGCCAGTACGGTGTTGCAATGCGTATCTTTGCTCCGGGGCTCAACGATACCGAATTCGGCTTTTTCTTCGTAAACTACCATAGTCGTCTGCCGGTTCTAAGTGCAAGGACAGGTACTGCATTAGGAGCTTTAAAAGCTGCAGTTGCCCAATATGGGGCTGACTACCCAGTTGAGGTTGCCCCTGGTGTTTTTCTTCCTGCAAATCATCCATTGGTTCTTGGAACTGTTGCGGATGACATCAGAAACGGTGCCATTAACGCTGCTACATCGGGTGTTGATGGTTTGGCAAGTGCATACGTTGTAAATCAATATGCACAAACAGCTGAATATATTGTCGAATACCCTGAAGACATCAAACTTTTTGGTGTAAGTTTTAACACCCTTATCAATGCCACAGGCACAGCCTTACAGGGTGAATATTCCTATCGCAAAGATGTTCCCCTACAAATGGATGATATTGAACTCCTGCTCGCAGCCCTATCTCCCATTAGCGCGGCAGCACAAAACAACCAAGTTGGTACTTTCGATACAGATACCTACATCCGTGGCTACAAACGCATGGACGTCAGCCAGATCCAGATGACCGCAACTCAACTCTTCGGCCCAACTTTGGGCGCCAGTCAATTCGTTCTGGTTGGTGAAGTAGGACTTACTCACGTACACGGCATGCCGAGCAAGAGTAAACTACGCTTTGACGGCCCCGGCACGCCGGTTTCCGGCAATCCGGAACAAGCTGAACCGGGTGGAGCACATGCCGGCAAAGATGCCGAACCAGCCTCCGCCTTCGCCGATGCCACATCCTGGGGCTACCGCATGGTGGCGCGCCTTGATTACAACAATGCCATTGGTGCGGTGACTCTGTCGCCGCGCATCGGCTGGTCTCACGATGTCAAGGGGACGACTCCCGGCCCCGGTGGCAACTTTGTTGAAGGGCGCAAAGCGATTACCCTGGGTTTAAGCGCCAACTATCAGAACCGCTGGGCTGCGGATATCAGCTACACCGAATTTTTCGGTGCCGGTCGTTACAACCTGATCAACGATCGGGATTTTCTGGCTGCTGAACTCAAGTACTATTTCTGATAGCATCTATTGCAAAAAGGGGTTGCGGCTTCTTCGACATGGAACCCGCAGCCCCTTTAGCCACATTACCGCCTTTTATAAGTTGAAGGAGCATCTATCATGCTGAAACATACAGTCACATGGCTATCCGCCGCACTGCTGATTCTTGGTACTGCCGGCTTATCTCTTGCCGCTATTTCCGCCGAAGAAGCTGCCCGCCTCGGGCAGGATCTGACCCCCTTGGGAGCTGAACGGGCCGGTAATGCCGACGGCACCATTCCTGCCTGGGAAGGAGGAATCACCACCCCTCCAGCCGGTTATGTCAAAGGCAGGCATCACATTGATCCCTTTGCTGATGATAACATCCTGTTTACCATTACCGCTGCCAACATCGATCAGTACCGCGACAAATTGACTGTCGGCCATCAGGCCCTGCTGGAAACCTACGATACCTTCAGGATGAATGTGTACCCAACCCGTCGCAGTGCCTCGGTGCCCCAACGGATTTATGACGCAACCAAGGAGGTCGCCCAAACCGCCGAACTGGTCAACAACGGCGACGGCGTTCGGGGAGCGGTTGTCGGCATCCCTTTCCCGATCCCCCAAAACGGTATCGAAGTTTTGTGGAACCATATGCTGCGCTACCGTGGAGATTTTGCTACCCGTACCATCGCCCAGGCGGCCCTGACTCGTGGTGGCGACTACAGCCTGGTACAATTTGAGGACATGTTCAGTCTGGTCTATTCCCAGGAGGGGATAACGGAAGAACGGATGAATAACCGCATCCTTATGTTCCGTCAGGAAGTTACCGCCCCGGCGCGCCTGGCCGGTGAAGTGTTGCTGGTCCATGAAACCCTTGATCAGGTGGCCGAACCCCGCAGTGCCTGGGTTTACAACCCCGGTCAGCGTCGCGTTCGCCGTGCTCCCAATGTCGCCTATGACAACCCCGGCACCGCCTCGGACAGTCTGCGTACCACCGACCAGTTTGATATGTTTAATGGTGCTCCAGACCGTTACGACTGGAAACTGATCGGCAAAAAGGAAATGTACGTTCCCTACAACAGCTACAAGCTGCACAGCAACGAGTTGCGTTACCGCGATATCCTTACGCCGCTGCATCTCAATCCCGAGCATCTGCGCTATGAACTGCACCGGGTCTGGGTCATTGAGGCGACTCTGCGGGATGGTGCCCGCCACCTCTACAAAAAGCGAATCTTCTATATTGATGAAGATTCCTGGCAGATCGTCGCTGCCGACCTCTACGACAACCGCGATCAGCTGTGGCGGGTTTCTGAAGGACACGGCATTAACTACTACGAGGTCCCGACCTACTGGACTACGGTGGAAGCCCACTACGATCTGCAATCGGGGCGATATCTGGCCATCGGCATGGATAACGAATCCAGCACCTACAACTTTGATGTCACCTTGAGCGAGCAGGATTTCTCCCAGGCTGCCCTGCGCCGCGCCGGTCGACGTTAATCATCAGCATGCAGGGGCGGCGCATGCGTCGTCCCTGCGACAGCAGCACCCGGGCATAGCAATACTGACGGCCCAACTTCACCCGAATCTGGACGAGTTTTATTCATCAGGCACGCGCAGGTAAGGGCAATTCATGAATTGCCCTTACAAACCGCAAACCTGTCGTCCTTGTCATATTGATCGTGTTATGAGTACCCCATGAAAAAACCATCGTGTATTATCGGCATGATCTGCCTACTTATCGCCACCATGGCCCCGGCGGCTGTCGCTGCCGAGACCTTTTCACTGCCGTACCCCCTGGCTCCGAAATCCCTGCTGCTTGGTGCGGCAAAAGCGGGAGAGGATCTGCTGATTGTAGGGGAACGTGGCCACGTTTTGCGCAGTACGGACCACGGGAAAAGCTGGCAGCAAATCATCGTTCCAAGCCGCGCAACCCTCACGGCGGTCAGCTTCGCCGACCATTTGCATGGACTTGCCGTCGGCCATGATCTTACCATTCTACGCACCGAGGATGGCGGACGTAGCTGGCAATTGATTCATCAGGATCAGGACGAGCAACCACCTTTCCTTGACGTTCTGTTTATTGACAAACATCTGGCCCTGGCCATCGGTGCCTATGGCACTTTTTTTATCTCAACCGACAGGGGACTTTCCTGGGAGCAGCGCTGGATCGCAGAGGATGATCTGCACCTCAATGCCATTGCCCGCATTGGCGATCTGATTTTTATCGCCGCCGAGGCCGGCATGCTGTACCGATCGGATGATGGTGGAGAAACCTTTGAGGAACTCGACCCCGGCTATGAAGGCTCATTTTTTGGCCTGTTGCCAACCGCCAATGACAGTCTGCTGCTGTTTGGCCTGCGCGGCAACCTGTTTCGTTCTGATGATGAGGGAGAAAGCTGGTACCAGCTTGATACCGACACGGACGCGGGTCTGAACAGCGGCGTGCAACTGGCCGACGGCACCCTGTTGATCGCCGGTCTAAGCGGCACCCTGTTGCGAACCACCGATCATGATGATTTTCAGATAACTGCCTACCAGGAGCCGGACCGCAAAGGTTTCAACAAATTGCTGGAGACGGCAGAAGGTCGTGTTCTTGCCATCGGTGATTTCGGCGTGACCCTTCTGCCGCCAGCCCTCTTTCGGTAACCTCTGCAAACGAGAGAAGACCAGATGAAACGCCTACGCATCACCAACCTGCTTGAAGATTTCATTTTTGGCAACCGCCCCTTGTTGCTGGGCTTTTTTATTGTTATCACGCTGCTGATGGCCATCTCCTTGTCCAATCTGCGCATCGATGCCGGCTTTGCCAAACAGCTCCCGTTGCAACATGAATACATGCAAACCTACATTGAGCATGGTCAGGAGTTTGGTGGTGCCAACCGCATCATGATCGCCCTGATGGTCAGAGAAGGAGACATCTTCACTGCCGAGTTTTTCGACATTCTTGAACGGGCCACCGATGATGTCTTTTTCATCCCCGGCGTTGACCGCTCCCAGGTTACCTCAATCTTCACCCCCAATGTACGTTACACCGAGGTAGTGGAAGATGGCATTGCCGGCGGCAACGTTGTTCCGGCTGACTTCGTTGCAGATGCAGAAGGTCTGGCGCGAGTTCGGGATAATATCCTCAAGGCGGGAATTGTCGGGCGGCTGGTCGCCAATGATTTCAGCGGGGCCATGATCAGTGCCGAATTGCTGGAATTCGACCCCGGCACCGGGGAACGCCTCGACTTTATCGGTGTCGCCCACCAGCTTGAAAAGCAGATCCGCGATGTCTATCAGAATGACCAGATCACAGTGCATATCATCGGTTTCGCCAAGGTCATTGGTGATATCGCTGATGGTGCCCAGCGGGTAGTTCTTTTTTTCCTGGTTGCTTTTGCCATTACCACAGTCCTGGTTTTTCTCTACACCCGCTCTTTTATTCTCACCCTCGTCCCTTTGACCTGCTCCCTCACTGCCGTTATCTGGCAGCTTGGCATGCTGCCTGTTCTCGGTTACGGCATCGATCCCATGGGCTTGCTGGTACCTTTTCTGATTTTCGCCATCGGGGTCAGCCACGCTGTGCAGATGATGACCGCCAACATCGCCGAGGTGCGGGCCGGAGCCGATCGCATAACAGCTGCCAGAACCAGCTTCCGCCAATTGCTGATCCCCGGCTTTGTTGCCCTGGCCAGTGATACCATCGGCTTTATCACCATTCGCCTCATCGAAATCCAGGTGATTCAGGAAATGGCCATTACTGCCAGCATCGGGGTGGCCGCCATCATTATGACCAACCTGACACTGTTGCCGATCCTGCTGTCCTATGTCCGCACCGGCAACCGCTACCATCGCCGCGTCAACCAGCAGATTCAGGTTCTCAAACCGATCTGGCGTTTCTTTGAGCGCGCAGCGGAACCTGGACCGGCAAAGGTCATCATTGGCGTTGCCCTGGTCCTTTTCGCCTTTGGTCTATGGAAAGCCGGAGATGTTAAAATCGGCGACATGCACCGGGGGGTGCCGGAACTGCGCGCCGATTCCCGCTATAACAAGGACAGCGAGGTTATTACCCAACATTTTGCCATCGGTATTGACCTGATTTCCGTGATCGTGGAAACCGCCCCCGATGCCTGTATCAATTACGAGGCAATGGACCAGATCGATCAGTTTGCCTGGCACATGCACAATGTCGATGGAGTCCAATCGGTGGTGAGCCTCCCCCAGGTGGCAAAAACCATCTATGCCGGCTGGAACGAGGGGAGCCTCAAATGGCGTGTCTTGCCCCGCAACCAGTCGAGCATGGTCCAGGCTGTTGGCTATGTGCCCACCAGCAGCCGACTGCTCAACCCTGACTGCAGTGTCATGCCGGTGATGATTTTTACCGAGGACCACAAGGCCGAAACCATCGACCGGGTCGTGGCCACAGTGAAACAGTACCGTGACGACCATGTGGACGACGCCACCATGCGTCTACGTCTGGCGACGGGAAATGTCGGGGTCATGGCGGCCACCAATGAAGAAGTTTCGGCGGCGCAGTTTCCAATTCTGCTCTATGTCTTCGGCGCGGTGTCCCTGCTGTGCCTGATTCAGTTTCGTTCCATCAGGGCGGTACTCTGCATCCTGCTCCCCCTGGGACTGGTTTCCCTCCTTGCCTACGCCCTGATGAGTATGCTCGAAATCGGCCTGAAAGTGTCTACCCTTCCCGTGGTTGCCCTTGGCGTCGGCGTCGGGGTTGATTACGGCATCTATATTTTCAGTCGATTGCGAAGCAACATGAATCAGGGGATGCCCCTGCAGCAAGCCTATCTGCATGCCCTGGCGGTTACTGGAAACGGCGTTGTATTTACCGGCGTCACCCTTGCCATCGGCGTTGCTACCTGGATTTTTTCACCGTTAAAATTCCAGGCCGACATGGGCATCCTGCTGACCTTCATGTTCCTTGTCAACATGCTTGGAGCCATTCTATTACTGCCGGCGCTGGCATGCCTGCTACTGCCCAAAGGCAAGCCCGAAGAATCCTGAAGCCGAACTACTGATCCGGGGCACCCCGACGGACGGGATAGAAAGCTGTTTTATTTTTGATTTGACGTGAACGTTAAGGTAAGATATAAGGAAAGAATAACGTCACCCGATTGTCAGCGACTCACCAGGCCCAAAACCAGGGGGAGGATCAGATCATGTCCGGCACAACCTATCCGAACTGTCCTTACCATTCCTTGCCGCAGATGCTGCGCCAGGTCGCTGAACTCCATCGCGAGCGCCCGGCCCTCAGCTATAAGCGCAGCGGCAGCTATATCACCTTGAACTACCAGCAATTCTACCTCAGAGTGCTGATGACGGCTCGCGGCCTGCGCAAAGCCGGGATGAAACCACTCGACAATGTCGCCATTTTCTCGGAAAACCGTATTGGCTGGGCCATAGCCGACTTTGGGATTCAGACCGCCGGAGGAGCAAGCGTGCCGATCTATGCTACCAATACCGGTGCCCAGGCCGCCTACATCATCAATCATTGTGCCGCCAAAATCGTCTTTGTTTCCGGTCGCCACCAGTATGAAAAACTCCTGGGGGTGCGTGATCAGATCCCCCAGGTTGAAATGATCATTTCTTTTGAACGGTTTCTCGGCGATCTCAAGCTGCCGGTCTACACCCTCAATCAACTTTCCGAGGTCTCCCATCCCCTGACTTCTGAAGAGAGAACACAGATTGAAAAAGAGATAGAATCGATTACTCCCGACAGTCTGGCCACGGTGATCTATACCTCGGGCACTACCGGAGAACCCAAAGGAGTGATGCTGAGCCAGTACAATCTCCTCATCAATGCCAGCATCGGCCATCAGCACCTGGGCGGCATCAAGTCCGAGGATGTTTTTCTCAGTTTTCTCCCTTTGAGCCATGTGCTTGAACGAACCGCCGGTTATCACAGCGCCCTGATGCTCGGCAGCCATATCGCTTTTGCCGAAAGCGTCAACACGGTCCTGGAAAATATCATTGAAGTCAAACCAACATTCATTGTCAGCGTGCCGCGTTTGTTTGAAAAGATCCATTCGCGGATCTACGAAAGCGTCCACCAGAGCGCCCCCGTAAAGCGTAATCTGTTTCATCGCGCCATCGAAGTCGGACGCGACTATGTACGCAAACGTTATATCGAGAAACAGCCCCCGGGGTTGTTGGGCTTGAAGTATCGCTTCTATGACAAACTGGTATTCAGCAAGATCCGCGCAAAGTTCGGCGGCAACCTGCGCTCCTTTATCTGCGGCGGCGCTCCCCTGGACAAAACCGTCAATGAATTCATGTGGATCATCGGCTTGCCGGTCTTTGAGGGCTACGGTCTGACCGAAACCAGCCCCGCAGTTACGCTGAACAATCTCCAGCATTTGCGCTTCGGTTCGGTTGGTATCCCCCTGGAAGGAACAGAGCTTAAACTCGAGGACGATGGCGAGCTGCTGATCAAGGGGCCGCAGGTAATGCAGGGCTACTACAAGGATGAAGCGGCAACAGCCGCCGTCATGACCGACGGCTGGTTTAAAAGTGGAGATATCGCGACCATCGATGAGCAGGGGTTCGTCGCGATCATCGACCGGAAAAAAGAACTCATCATCACTGCCGCCGGCAAAAACATCGCTCCCCAGCCCCTTGAAAATCTTCTGAAACTGGACAAGTATATTTCTCAAGCCTATGTTCATGGCGACCGCAAACCCTATCTGATCGCGCTCTTGACCCCGAATCTTGAGCGCCTGATTGAACTGGCCCAGCGGGAGAAGCTGAACTATCTGGCCGTCGATGAACTGGTCACCAATCGCCGCGTCCTTGAACTCTTCCAGGAGCGGGTCGAGCTCTTCAACCAGACCCAGCCTTCCTATCAGACAATCAAGAAATTTGCCCTGCTGCCACGGGAATTCTCCATTGAAGGCGGCGAGCTGACCCCGACAATGAAACAAAAGCGCAAGGAAATCTACGCTATCCATAAAGAGCAGATAGACCAACTCTATCTGGCTAACGGAGGTGAACAATGAGACAGATTAAAAATGTCGCCGTGCTGGGCGCAGGCGTCATGGGAGCGACGATTGCCGCCCACCTGGCGAACGCCGGACTCGATGTCCTGCTGCTGGATATTCTCCCCAAAGAGACGAACGCGCAGGAGCAGGCTCAGGGGTTGACTCTGGACAGCCCCCAGGTTCGTAACCGCATTGCCGCAAACGGACTGGCGGGACTGACCAAGATGAAGCCGGCTCCATTTTATCTGCCCGCTTACGCCGAGAGGATACAGGTCGGGAATCTGGTAGATGATCTGCCGAAACTCAAAAATTGTGATTGGGTCATTGAGGTTGTCATCGAACATCTCCCCATCAAGAAACAACTGTTCGAAAAGCTGATTCCGCACCTGGCCCCGGGGGCAATCCTCTCCTCCAATACCAGTGGCTTGTCCATCAACGAGATGGCGCAGGGGCTACCCCCCGAGATCCGCAGAAACTTCCTGATCACCCATTTCTTCAACCCGCCCCGCTATATGCGCCTGCTGGAGATTGTCCCCTGCCGTGAAACTGATCCGGCAGTGGTATCCGGCATGTCTGACTTCATCAGCCGCCGCCTCGGCAAAGGAATCGTCTACGCCAAGGACACCCCCAACTTTATTGCCAACCGTATCGGGGTGTACGCCATCTTCAAGGGGATCGAGCACATGCTCGCCATGGAGATGAGCGTTGAAGAGGTTGATGCCATTGCCGGACCGGCCACAGCGCGTCCCAAATCAGCGGCCTTTCGCACCGTTGACCTGGTCGGCATCGACACCCTGGCCCACATCTGCAAAAATTCCTTCGAACTACTCCCGGACGACGAACAGCGGGAGACCTTCGTTGTCCCGGAATTCATGCAACAGATGATCGACAAGGGTCTCCTTGGCAACAAGAGCAAGGCCGGATTCTACAAAAAACAGCAGGTCGACGGACAACGCCAGATCCTCTACTACGACTACTCCAGTGGCGAATTCAAACCAGCGCAGAAACCGAAGTTCGCTTCGCTTACAGCGGTCAAAATGGTCGATGATCCGGCCCGGAAGATCAAGATGGTGGTGAGCGGACAGGACAAGGCGGCAGAATACGCCTGGAAAACCCTGCGCGACACCCTGATCTACACGGCCAACCGGATTCCTGAAATCGCTGATGATGTGGTCAATATCGATAACGCCATGAAGTGGGGGTTCAACTGGGAAATCGGGCCCTTTGAAATGCTTGATGCCATCGGCGTTGCCGACTTCGTCAAACGCGCTGAAGAAGATGGCGTGACTGTTCCTGCTGTATTGAAAAACATCACATCCTTTTACCGGTTCAACGACGCTGGCCGGAAAGAATATTTTGATCTGGTCAGCGGTGAGTATCGCCCTGTCCCCTTGAAACCCGGCGAAATCAACCTGCAGATTCTGAAAAAAAGCGCTGGGGTGGTTGAGAAGAATGCCAACTGCTCGTTACTGGATCTGGGCGACGGTGTCTTCGGCTTTGAGTTTCACTCCAAAATGAACTCCATCAGCGGCGATATTCTCTCCATGACCCACAAGGCGATCAAGCGGGCGGAAACGGAAGGAGTCGGACTGGTCATCGGCAATCAGGGTGCCAACTTTTCCGTTGGTGCCAACCTGATGCTCCTGGCTGTCGCCATGGCGGAAGGAGCCTATGAAGACATCGACATGATGATTCGCGCCTTCCAGAAAGCCACCATGGCGGTCAAATATTCCGAGGTGCCGGTAGTTGCCGCGCCCTTCGGCATGACCCTCGGTGGTGGCTGTGAATTCAGCCTCCACGCCGACGCCATCAATGCCTATGCGGAAACCTATATGGGACTGGTGGAAATCGGCGTTGGCCTGATCCCGGCAGGGGGTGGAACCAAGGAAATGTGCCTGCGGGCAGTTGAGCTGGCGCAAGCTTACGAGGTGGACCCGACCCCCTTTATCTTCAAGCACTTCAAGCAGATCGGCATGGCGACCGTATCAATGGGTGCCGCCGAGATGTTCGGGCTGAACTACATGCGCCGAGGCGACAGCATCAGTATGGATATCGACCGTCTGATTGCTGATGCCAAGCAGAAAGTCCTTGGCCTGGCCGTCAACTACCGGCCGCAGAAACCGCTGGAACATATACCGGCCCCGGGACGCAACATTGCGGCCAGCATCAAAACCAGCCTCTGGAACATGGAACAGGGGGGTTACATCACTCCTTACGAAAAAGAGATCGGCACGATCATCGCTGATGTCATCTGCGGCGGTGATGTTGCCGCCGGCACCATGATTTCCGAAGAGTATCTGCTGCAACTGGAGCGCCAGGCGTTCCTCAAGCTGTGCGGCAACAAAAAAACCGCAGAACGGATTCAGCACATGCTGAAAAAGGGAAAACCGCTACGGAATTAATCGGAATCCGGTGACAGGAGCGCGATGCGCCATGCCCCCACGGATCACCTATGGAGGAACATCATCATGAAAACAGCATACGTACTCGCAGCCTATCGGACCCCCGGCTGCCGAGCGAAAAAAGGCGGCTTCAAGGATATGCGTCCCGACGATCTGGCCGCCGCCGCCATCAAGGGACTGATCGAACGTACCGGCATCGACCCCATGAAAATTGACGATGTCCTGATCGGCTGCGCCTTCCCGGAAGGGGAACAAGGGATGAATTTTGCCCGCATCGCTGCCTTAAAAGCCGGCCTTCCCTACCAGGTTCCGGCCCAGACCATCAACCGTTTCTGTTCCTCCGGGCTGCAGACGATCGCCAGTGCGGCTGAACGCATTATCGCCGGTTTCGCCGACTGCATCGTCGCCGGTGGCGCTGAATCGATGACCGTAGTGCCGATGGGAGGCAACAAATACAGCGCCAATCCCGGACTGGCCGCTTCCTGGCCGGAAAGTTACGCCTCCATGGGGATCACCGCCGAACTGGTAGCGGACAAGTATGCCATCACTCGTGAACAACAGGATCTCTTTGCCGTCGGCAGCCATCAGAAAGCCGCAGCGGCGATAGCTGCCGACCGGTTCAAGGATGAAATCATCCCCGTCGAAGTGGAAGAAACCCTTATTATCAACAACAAGCTCCAGAAAAAACGAAAACTGATCAGCATTGATGATGGTGTGCGCGCCGACACCAGCCTTGAGGGCCTGGCCAAACTGTCCCCCGCCTTCAAACTGAAGGGCACGGTCACCGCCGGCACCAGTTCGCAGATGACCGACGGTGCGGCGGCGGTGCTGGTGGTGTCGGAAGAGTTCCTCAAGAGTATCGCCCTCAACCCCCTGGCTCGTTTTGTCAGCTTTGCGGTTAAAGGAGTCCCCCCGGAAATTATGGGAATCGGTCCGGTTGAGGCGATTCCGGCCGCACTGAAGATGGCCGGTCTGAAACAGCAGGACATGGACCTGATTGAACTCAATGAAGCTTTTGCCGCCCAGTCCCTGGCTGTTATTCAGGATCTCAAGCTTAATCCGGAGCAGATTAATGTCAACGGCGGTGCCATCGCCCTGGGGCACCCCCTGGGTTGCACCGGCGCCAAACTGACCGCCACCCTGCTGCACGAGATGCAGCGCCGCAACAGCCGTTACGGCATGGTCTCCATGTGTATCGGCGGCGGCATGGGGGCGGCAGGAATCTTCGAGAAAATCTAGACTCTGCTGCGTCGCTTGCAACCGGAACATCAGGAGACTCACAGTTAATCAACATCACGTTAAATTATATTTGCGAGGTACCTATTATGGCTGGAAAGATCAGGAAAGGCGGAGATTTTCTCATCGCCGAAACAAGCTGTCAGGATGTTTTTACCCCGGAAGATTTCAGCGACGAGCAACGGGCTTTTGCCGAAACAACGGAAAAGTTTGTTACCGATGAAATCCTGCCCCATTTTGAGGAGATTGAAAATCAGGAATTTTCCTACGTTGTCGAAGGTATGCGCAAGTGCGGTGAACTTGGCCTGTTGATGATGGACGCTGCCGAGGAAGATGGTGGTCTGGAGCTGGACAAGGCCTCCAGCATGCTGGTCGGGGAAAAGATCTCCACCAGCGGTTCCTTCTCGGTTGCTTTCGCCGCTCACACCGGCATCGGCACCCTGCCGTTGATTTATTACGGAACGGCACAACAGAAAGAAAAGTATCTGGACAAAATCATCAGCGGCGAATGGTGTTCGGCTTATTGTCTGACCGAACCCGGTTCCGGCAGCGATGCCTTGAGTGCCCAGACCAGCGCCATCTTGAGTGACGACGGCAGTCATTATCTGCTCAACGGTACCAAACAGTACATCACCAATGGCGGCTTTGCCGAACTCTTCACCATTTTTGCAAAAATCGACAAGGAACATTTCACCGCCTTCCTGGTGGAAAAAAGCTTTCCCGGTCTGATCGTCGGCAATGAAGAAAAGAAAATGGGAATCAAGGGCAGTTCAACTACCCAGATCATTCTCGACAACTGCCGGGTTCCGGTGGAAAACGTCCTGGGCGACATCGGTAAGGGGCATAAAATTGCCTTCAACGTTTTAAATATTGGTCGGTTCAAGCTCGGAGCCGGAGTGACCGGCGCAGCCAAAATGGCTCTCGGCGAAGGGATCCGCTACGCCAACGAGCGCAAGCAGTTCGGTCAGCCGATTTCCGCCTTTGGCGCCATCCAGGAGAAAATTGCCGATCTGAGTGCTGCCATCTATGCCTCCGAATCGCTGGTTTACCGTCTGGCCGGATTGCTCGATGACAAGCTGGCCACCATCGAAAAAGGAATCCCCGATTATTACGAGCAGTATCAGAAAGCCATCGAAGAATATGCCGCCGAGTGTGGTATTTCCAAAGTTTTCTGCAGTGATGTTCTGGCCAAAACTGTCGATGAAGTCGTCCAGATCCACGGCGGCTATGGTTTCTGCAGCGAATACCCGGCTGAACGCTACTACCGTGACGAACGCATCAACCGGATTTTTGAAGGCACCAACGAGATCAATCGTCTGCTCATCACCGGGATGATTCTGCGCCGCTCCATGAAGGGAGAATTGCCCCTGCAGAGCGAAGCCATGAAAGCCTTTGAGTCGCTGATGACCCCTTCCTTTGAGGAGATCGACACCGAGATCCCCTTTGCAGCAGAAAAGGTCACTATTGGGAACCTTAAAACTCTATTTCTTATACTTGCTGGTGCCGGTGTTCAGAAATTCATGGAAAAGCTCGCCGATGAACAGGAAATCCTGATGGCGGCAGCTGATATCATCATCCAGATTTTTGCCATTGAAAGTGCCGTTCTGCGTGCCGAAAAAATCAGCGCGGACTTGAGTCCGTCACGCCGCGAACAGCTTGCGGCAGCGGTCAAGGTGTTTACCTTCAATGCCACCGAGGAAGCGGCCAGGGCCGCCCGCAAAGCGGCCTACTTTGTTGAAGAGGGGGACACCCTGACCATGATCCTGTCCGGGGTGCGGCGATTTACCAAGTATGATGCCGCTGGTCTGCTCAGTGCCAAACGGACTCTTGCAAAGTCCGCTATTGACGCGGAAAAATACCTGTTTTGAGTCAGCAGATGGTGCCGCAACAACATACCCTGAATACTCCCTATCTGGTTGGCCCGGTTCATTGTTATACCGCGACCATTGCTGATGAACCGGTTCTATTTGATACCGGGCCGCCAACACAGGAAGCCAGGGACTATTTGCAACGGCACGTCGATCTGAAGCACCTGCGCCATGTCATCATCAGCCACTGCCACATTGATCATTACGGGCTGGCTCACTGGCTGGAGCAGAACACGGACGCGACCATTTACCTCCCCTTTCGCGACAGCCTGAAAATCGAGAGGCACCGGGAACGATTGCGATTGATGTATGAACTGTTGCAATCCATCGGCTTCAGCAGCGACTTTCTTGACCGTTTCAAGGACAATATGCAGGACGGCTCCGTGTTTCCAACCCTGCCGACCCGTTACCGCATCATCGAGGAGGAACTGCCGCCCCATCTGGGGATTGAGGTGATCCCCTGCCCCGGACATTCCCAGAGCGATCTGGTCCTGGCCGGCAGTGACTGGGCCGTTACCGGCGATGTTCTGCTGCGGGGAATTTTCCAGTCACCGCTGCTCGATGTTGATCTTCTCAGCGGTGAGCGCTTCCGCAATTACGATGCCTACTGCGCCAGCCTCCTTAAGCTGGCCCGCTTGCGTACCAGAACCATTCTCCCCGGGCATCGTTATTCCATCGAAAGCGTTGATGCGAATATCCTTTTTTACGTCAGCAAACTCTTTGAACGATCAGCAAAAATCAAGCAGATCGACCCAGCCGCCTCCATTGCTGATCTGGCCCTGAGCTTACTGGCCGACAAACCGGGGCCGCCCTTTGCTGTTTATCTGAAGGCTTCGGAGCTGGTTTTTATCCGTGATTTTCTCGACCACCCCCTGCTCCTGCGCCAAGCACTGGAAACCCTGGGGCTGTTTGACCAGGTTGCCGAACGCTACGCGGCGGCACTGGCCTTTATCTGAGGTGATAAGCGATGCAGGATGTGTTGTTTGAACCGCTACAGATCGGCACCCTGAAGTTGAAAAACCGCATCATGATGCCGGCAATGCATCTGAATATGTGTCGTAACTTCGAGGTGAGCGAACGTCTCCTGGCCTTCTATGCCGAGCGGGCTGAAGGCGGTGCCGGACTGATCTGTGTCGGCTACGCCACCATTGATAAATTGTCCGGACAAGCCGGCAATATCGGTGCCCATAGCGACACCTTTCTCCCCGGCCTGACCCGCCTCGCCGCCACCATTCAAGGAGGAGGTGCCGCTGCCTGTGTCCAGCTGAACCATGCCGGGCGTTACAACCATTCCCTGTTCCTCGCCGGCAGGCAGCCGGTGGCACCGTCGGCAATAGCTTCCCGCTTGACCAGGGAAGTTCCACGGGCCCTGGAACTAACGGAAATTGCCCAACTGATAGAGGATTTTGCCGCCGCCGCCCGACGTGTCCAGCAAGCCGGCTTTGACGCCGTCGAGGTCTTGGCCGGTACCGGTTATCTGATCAGCGAGTTTCTGTCACCACTGACCAATCAGCGTCAGGATAACTATGGTGGTAGCCTGGAAAACCGGATGCGCTTCGGTCTGGAGATTGTCACTGCTATTCGCCGGAGCGTCGGCCAGGACTTTCCCCTGCTGGTGCGGATCAACGGTAACGATTTCATGAGCGGCGGCAACAGTCGCAGCGAGCTGGTGGATTTTGCCCGGCAACTGGTTACCGCCGGCGTCGATGCCCTCAACGTCAATGTCGGTTGGCATGAAGCTCAGGTTCCGCAAATTGTCAGCAAAGTGCCCCCTGGTGTTTTTTCCTATCTGGCCCGCTCTATTCGCGGGCAGGTAAGGGTTCCGGTTATTGCCGGACATCGCATTAATGACCCGACCATCGCCCGCAAACTATTGGCTGAAGGTTCCTGCGATCTGGTCGCTATGGGTCGGGCTCTGATTGCCGATCCCCGGTTGCCGGAAAAAACGCGCACGGGACGTGAACAGGAGATTGTCCATTGTGTTGCCTGTGCCCAGGGATGCTTTGACAACCTGTTCAAACTCAAAGCGGTCGAATGTCTGTGCAATCCCCGCGCCGGATATGAACGCAAAACCTTTGTCAAACCAACCCAAAAACCGCAGCAGGTGATGGTCGTCGGGGGTGGCGCAGCCGGTATCAGTGCCGCACTTGCTGCTGCCGAGCAGGGCCATAGCGTCACCCTGTGCGAACGCAGCAACCACCTGGGCGGCCAGCTCTTCCTGGCCGGAACTCCCCCCGGTCGTGCAGAGTTTTCCCATTTGGCCGAAGATCTGCAGCGCCAACTGGCCCGATATCCCATCCGCGTTTTATCCGGCACTGAGGTCGATTCTGCCTTCCTGCGACAGCAGCGACCTGACCATTTAATTCTGGCCACCGGCGGCAGACCGATCACGCCACCGATACCGGGAATCGATCTTCCTCATGTTATCCAGGCCTGGGACCTGCTGAAGAATAAGATGGAAACGGGCCGACGAGTGGTCATCATCGGCGGAGGGGCGGTTGGTATTGAAACGGCGCTGTTCCTGGCAGAAGAGGGGACCATGTCCGCCGCCGACCTGAAATTTCTCCTCCTTCATCGTGCCGAGCCGCTGGAAGAACTTTACCGGCTCGCTACTTGCGGCAACAAGGAGATCACCCTGATTGAAATGATGGATCAAATCGGCAGCAATTTTGGTCGCTCCACCCGCTGGGGGATGTTGCAGGATCTTGACCGCTTCCAGGTTACCACCCTGACCCGAACCAGGGTTCAAGAAATCACCCCCGGCGGCGTGATGATCGAACATAACGGCCAGACAACTGAGGTCGCAGCCGATACGGTGATTCTGGCGGTCGGCACCAATGCCTGTAATCCCCTTGCGCAGGTCGCCGACGAGTTGCAGATCACCTGGCAGCTGGTTGGTGACGCGCAAAACCCCGCCATGGTCTTCGATGCCATTCATCAGGGGTATGCCGCCGGGCGGAGCATTATATAATTTTTTCTGATTAGCGCCACAAGCCCCCTGTGGTGGCTCAACGTCAGAAAGTAACAATTTGCACTTATCTTCCGCCGATGCCCTTCTCCTGGGGGAGAAGGTGGCAAAAAAGCCGGATGAGGGGGCCTTAACATGGTCAAAATTCCCCCTCACCCTGGCCCTCTCCCTTAAGGGAGAGGGGATAAGCGGTAGATCGGTAATAATCAGGTAGATTATTGACACATATCGTAACAAGGAGTCCGACAACTTATGATCGAAGCAAGTGATTTTCGCCGTGGTGTAATTTTTCAATATGATGCCGCTCCCTGTCTGGTGGTTGATGTCAGTTTTCAGTCGCCGACGGCCCGGGGCGGTAATACCCTGGTTAAAACCAAATTCCGCAATCTGCTCACCGGGCAGGTCTTGAGCAGTTCTTTCAAATCAGGGGACCGTTTCGATGAAGCTGATTTCTCCCGGCGCAAAGGGCAATTTCTGTATGCCGCCGACGATCAGGGCGTGTTCATGGACAATGAGAGTTTCGAGCAGTACGAACTGGGCGGCGATATCTACGAAGATATCCGTGGCTACCTCCTGGAAGGGGCCGAAGTGACCCTTGGGGTTTATAATGATCAGGTGGTAACCATTGACGTGCCGCAAGTGGTTGAATTAAAGGTAACCGAAACCGCACCGGCGATTCGTCACGCTACGGCAACGGCCCAGACCAAGGAAGCGATTCTGGAAACGGGAATCAGCGTCCAGGTGCCCGGTTATCTTGAATCCGGGGAAAAAATCAAAGTCGATACGCGGGAATGCCGTTTCGTCTCGCGAGCCTGATGGACATGATCGATCTGGAACAGATCAGAACGGGGCTGAGCCGACACCAACCGCACTTGTTGAGCAAGGAAGATTTTCGTCGGGCGGCGGTGGCCATGCTGCTGCGGGAAGAGGAGGGGGAAGCGCAAGTCCTCTTCATTCGTCGGGCCGAACACGAGCAAGATCCCTGGTCGGGGGATCTTGCCTTTCCCGGGGGACGTATTGATGATGGTGATGCCGGTGCGCGGGCGGCGGCGGAGCGGGAAACCCGCGAGGAAATCGGTTTTGTACTTGCCCCGCAGCACTACCTTGGTCGCAGTGACGATCTGGTCGGTGCTTATCTGTCGATCCACATCGCCTGTTTTGTCTATGCTCTGGAAGAAAACCCGACCTTTCACCTCAATGGCGAAGTGGTGGATTTGTTCTGGGTGCCCTTTAGCACCCTCCTCGACCCACAACGCAACCGTCTGCACCAGTTTCATTATCGTGGTGCCGGACGCAGTCATCCCGTCATCGATCTCCCCGAGTGGAGTCAGCGCCCCCTGTGGGGGATCACCTATCGATTGCTGCAGAACTTTTTAGAGCGTTTCGATCTTTCCTTTCGTCATCCCGAACATTTATAAACATTCTGGATGTCCACTTTATTCCAGTTGCGGCGGTTAGAGGAATGAGGCTGATGCGTTCCACTAACAATCTGGATCCTGCGACTACGCGCAGGATGACAGTCCTGTGCAACAGCGTCTATTGCCGTCATTCTGCGCGTAGCGAAGCGCAGTCGCAGAATCGATTCAGCCGGTTTGGGTTTGCTGGAGTCAGAATAAATAACCAATCAAATTTTTTCGGACAACAATCCAGCACTGCGTCGGAGTCAGCTATGAGGATGCGGGGACGGGCACTGGCGGGCACGCTCTCTTCCCTTTCCGGTCAGGGCCGACGGCTATCCCAGCGCGGCGGCGAGTGTCTGCAAATGCTCAAAGAGATGTTCTTCATTGCGCAAACAAACCCCACCCTGTTGTTGCAACTCTTCAATTTTGCGCCAGGCGCGGCCACCGGTAAAGTCATTTTTTTGTTGCGGGTCGAGTAAGTAGATGGCTTTGCCCTGTTTCTGCGCCGACAGGGCCAGATCGAGACAACGGATATTTCCTTCCCCCCACCAGTCAGTGGCAATAACGCAGAGATCGGCATTGTCGATCTGGTGCCGGGCCTGGTCAATAACGGCATCCGCATAGGGGTGGAAAGGGAGCTCTTCGATGGTTGCTATCTTCAGCGCCCGGGCCGTGGTGTGGTCGGAGTCCCCCTGGTTCAAGGGGCCGACACTGAGCCGGGCCTGGGCCAGATGCAAGCGTCGTAGCAGGAGCCGACCACTGCCGCCGCCGCAAAAAAGATGGATTTTAAGGTGCTGAAGCTGATGAGTTCTGGTGTTGATCAGGGGGGTAATCTGAGGAGTGCCGGTGTAGGGGTTGGTTTCGACCCGTAAATCAACCCGAAATAGACGGTGGAGATTGCTGGCGGTCATCACCTCACTGGGGGGCCCCAGGGCGACTATGTCACCGTGATTCGAGAGCATCAGAATACGACTGGAGATGGCCGCCGCCAGATCGAGATCATGGCTGACCTGAACAATGGTTTTACCCTGCTCGCGATTAAGGCGTACCAGTAATTCGGCAAGCTCAAGGCGATGGTCAATATCGAGATGACTGGTGGCTTCATCGAGAAAAAGCACCGGCGTGTCCTGGGCCAGGGCCCGAGCCAGTAACACCCGTTGCAGTTCGCCGCCGCTGAGTTGGGTCACCTGACGTTCGGCCAGATCGACAACATCGGTCAGGGCCAGGGCTTCCTGAATGACCCGCTCGTCGCTGGTTGTGGTCAAATCAAACAGACCCTGGCGGTGGGGATAGCGCCCCATGGTCACCATCTCGCGAACAGTGAAAGGGAAGTCAATATGTGTGGTCTGGGGAACGACCGCAACCCGGCGGGCCAGGCTCCGGGCTGACAGTTGCTGCAGCGGGATCCGGTCCCAGCGGATTTCCCCCGCCTGGGGGTGGAGATGGCCGCGCAGCAACCGCAGCAGGGTCGATTTGCCGCAGCCGTTGGGGCCGATGATGGAAAGAATTTCTCCTTTTTCAACGGTCAGGTTGAACCCGCAGAAGATGGTGTTGCCGTCGAAGGCAAAATCGAGATTGGTGGCCTGAATCACAATCTCCCCCGATGGCGTTGGAGTAGAAAGAGAAAGAACGGGGCTCCGAGGAGGGCGGTAACCACCCCGACGGGAATCTCCGCCGGGGCGTAGATACTGCGGGCAATGGCATCAGCCACCATCAGGAAACTGCCACCGAGCAGGGCGGCACAGGGGAGCAACAGGCGATGGGCCGGTCCCCAGAGCAGACGGCAGACATGGGGCACCACCAGGCCGACGAAGCCGACCATCCCCGCCAGGGCTACCGCCGCTGCTGTCAGCCCGCCGGCCAGGGCAAAAAGAATGGCGCGGGTGCGACCGACATGAATGCCGAGGTTGGCGGCAGTCTCTTCTCCTTGCGTCATCAGGTCAAGGTGTGGAGCGTGGAGCCACAGCAGCACAAGTCCGGCACCGATCCATGGCCAACTCCATCCCAGAGACTGGGGCGGGGCCAGGGACAGATTTCCGGCCAGCCAGAAAATTGCCTGACGCGCAGCTTCCGCCGGTGCCTGCCAGAGGAGAAACAAAAGTATGGCGCTGGCCAGACTGCCGATCATGACTCCCGACAGAATCAGTGTGTGGGGTGAACAATGGTGGGCACGAGCGACCAGATAGACCAGCAGCAGAGTCGTCAGTGCACCACAGAAGGCGGCAATGGGCAGGAGCAATGGTAGCGATGCACCGCTGGTCATGGCAGTGACAGCACCGAGAGCTGCGCCACCGGAGACCCCGAGAAGGTAGGGATCGGCCAGGGGGTTGCGCAGTGTTGCTTGAAAGGTTGCCCCGGCCAGACTTAAGGCGGCACCCACCAGACCG
>OBJA01000785.1_pt1 | contig 25826 bp, 22 predicted proteins | sample 1519751 | NCBI WGS metagenome assembly OBJA01 (sample SAMEA3881238, study PRJEB22517) | soil metagenome | biome: lake sediment; feature: soda lake sediment; material: sediment, water from around vicinity | place: India | collected 2013-12-23 | depth 3 m
CTCTCTTCAATTTTATCGTTAACCTAATGGCTGGTATCGTCGCTTACTGTTTGTCCGATAACAAACCAACTTTGAATCTGACCAGAGTCAATAGCTTGGCTCAACCCTGAGGGCTTATCCCGAACTCAGGTAATCATAGGTTCCAGATCTCTTACAGTCAGGCCTTTCTGTTCCATTTCAAATTTGATGGCTTCAACAGGATCAGGCGAATCGAGCAAGTAATGTTGCTGTTTCGTAAGCTTCAATCAGAGTTACCAAAATATCCAGTTTATCGCCTTCCGGTGTTCCGAATTCTGCAGTCATGAGCGTTTCGACTTCCTTCAGTGCTGTACGGTAGTCAGCATCTGTTCTGATTGATCTGATATCCATAGTCTTTTCCATTAATCAGAACAATTCTTCCTGAAAATAATAGTTTTCCTTTGATAACATACTGATCCTGGACAATCCACTGATACGAACGCCGAGCAGTCTCAGCCTTTGCTCCAAAGGAACACGCCGCAGGCAATCTCTCGCAGCCTTGCGAATAATTGATGCATCAGCAGTCGGGTTCCGTACAGTCAAATCACGTGTGATCGTTTGAAAATTTTCGTACCGCAGCTTGATACCAATCGTTCGCCCGACATATCCTTTGCGTTGCAAATCTTCCGCAACACGCGCACACAATCCGGCGAAGATATCCGATAGTATTTCCCGATCCTCACGCACATGAAGATCTCGTTCAAAGGTTGCTTCACGACTGATTGACTTGGATTCTGAACTGATTACCACAGGACGGTTATCGCGACCATGGGCTGAATTATGGAGCCAGATTGTATTACTACGACCAAAATGAGCCTGGAGCAAACTAAGTTCAGCCTTGGCCAATTCCCCGATTTTCAGAATATCCAGCCTGGCAAGCTTTTCTTCTGCTTTTGGCCCGATCCCGTTAATCTTGCGAACTGACAAAGGCCAGATTTGATTCGGGATATCAGTATGAGTCAGGATAGTCAGTCCATCAGGTTTCTCAAGATCGGAACTAATTTTTGCCAGAAGCTTGTTGGGCGCTATTCCAATCGAACAGGATAGCTTCGTGGCATCACGCACTGCCTGCTTGATACTCGATGCGAGTGCAGTTGTCTCATCAGGGTGCTCGCTCAGATCGATATAAATCTCATCGATGCCACGGTCTTCTATATGAGGCGTAATCCGTGCAATCGCATTTTTAAACAGTTGCGAATAGTGGCGATAAGCATCGAAATCCGCAGGTAACAGTATGGCATCAGGCGCCAACTGTGCGGCCTTCATGATTCCCATCGCTGAAAAAACACCGTATGCACGTGCCTCATAAGTTGATGTCGTTACCACCCCTCGACCGGTATAGTCACGCAACCTTGCGTATGAACGCTTCCCGTCCGGCTGAATGACTGGCTGGTGAACCGATCGACCGCCTATGACAACCGGTAATCCCCGCAATTCCGGATAACGCAGAAGTTCTACCGATGCATAAAAAGCATCCATATCCAGATGGGCAATACGGCGATTTTTCGTATTCATGCCATACATATTAATCGTATTTCAAACTCCTCTCCGGGATATTCGAGACAGTGGAAAGCAGTCACGCCCCGCAATCTTCCAGAGTGTCAGTTTCCCTTCTTTGCAGCGATATCTCAAAGACCGTACAAAATTTTTTTGAAAATGGTTCCGCTTTTTGCCCCCTCGATTGATTTACAGGGTGAGAGCGCAGTTCATATCAGCGATTGATCAACTGCCTGAAAGGCAAAATCGGTATATCCGACCAATTTGCTCAGGCAGCCGGTAATCCTGGCGATGAAAGCGCTTGCAGCGTTACATTAACCCTGTCTGAGGAAAAAATATCATGTTTTGCAGTTGCTCTCCCCGCGCTGCCACTACGGCGCATCCCTTGCCATTCGGCTCATTCCTGTATCTGCTAAGAACCTGTTCACGATCTCGATCAAGGGAGGTAGTGCAAGGCAAAATTGAACGAGAAAACGGAGCATACTCGAAGTATGTGAGCATTTTGAGTTCGATTTTAACGCCGCAATGCGCCCTTCAGTGGGATCGTGAACAGGTTCTAAGGCTGATCATGCAATTAATCTTTACCGGCGGCCTGTTCATTACCGCGAGCTGGTCAACCGATGCTCGGGCACAAACTACCGCAGCTCCTGCAACCGAACAGATTCAAGCTGTTACCACGCGCCGCTACGATATTCCAGCTGGACCCCTGAGTACTGCACTGACGCAATTTTCTACCGAAGCCGGTATCTTCCTCGTCGGTGCCATTGAGCTCGCCCAGGATAAGACTACCCCCGGTGTGCGCGGCACATTCAGTGCGCAAGCAGCATTGAACGCGCTGCTGACGGGTACCGGGCTGGAGGCAAAACGTAATGCGCAGGGGCAGTACGTCCTGCAACCGGTTGCAAGCACAATCGGAACGCTTCCTCTGATGACGGTGAGCACGTCGGCTGATTCCCTGAAACAAGGCACAGCAGAAGAAGGCTATCGGGTCAGTAATATCAGCGGGATTGGTCTTTGGGGAGAACGTAGTTTGCGGGATACTCCCTATTCGATAAGTGTCGTCCCTTCTGATCTAATTGAGAACGTCAACGCCCAGAATATGGGACAGATCTTCAAAATGAATCCCTTGACCCAGGAACCGATCATCCAAAATTTTACCGGTGTTCCTCATGTTGTCATACGAGGTTTTCGATCATCAAACCCAATTTATGATGGCATACCCGTTGCCCTTGGGACTGGTTCTGCTGTATCTGTCATCGAGATTGACCGGGTTGAAATTCTCAGCGGAACCTCAGGCTTTCTCTATGGCGGTGGCAGAGTCGGGGGGGCAGTAAATTATGTCACCAAAAGACCGACGGATATCCCACTCAGAAGGCTGACATTCGGTAATTACGGCGGGACCCAATTTTACGGCCATGCCGATATCGGCGGGAAATTTGACGACCGAGGCCGCTTTGGTTACCGGGCCAATCTGCTCTATCAGGGAGGAGATACCGCCATCGGTGAACCGGTAAACCAGAAAGTAGCCAACATTGTGCTGGATGGCCATCTTACCGATACCCTCTATGCCGACATCAAATATACCTATAACGACTACAGAAAAGAAGCGACACAACCTTCATTTAATAATATGAGGGAAAGAACCGCGATCGATACCAGTAAACGTTACTCTCCTAAATGGGCATCCAATGACATAGAAAGCCATAAGGCTTATACCAGCCTGCGCTGGAATCCCAGTAAATATTTCACTCTCAGAAGTGCCTTTTTCTATCAGAATACCCGGATGAAAGTCGATCAGATAACTTTAAGTGAGCAATTAGACAGGACCTTTATCCCTACAATATCAAACGTCCCCTGGGAAAAGCATGAAAATTATGGAGGTCATATCTACTTGGATACCCAATTTTCAACTTTTACTGTCGACCATAAGCTGACACTCGGCTATTCCTCTACATATTATGAATACTTTCTCCGTGATTGTCCTTGTGATCCGGTTATTACTGGTACAAATTTGCCACTGAGTGAACTTAGAAATATGTCTGAGCCAGACCGGGGATCTTTCGGGAACGGGAAAATGTCAACCGCCTATGTTGACCGATATAATAATGTCCTGATTGGAGATAATATTACTATCAATGATCAATGGTCTGCGATGATTGGACTCAATTATGCTACCACGATAAATAGAGGATTCGGTTGGTATGGCGATGGGACTAAATATGAAAAATCTGCGTTGACCCCCACCGTTTCACTACTGTACAAACCGATTGAAAATGTCACCACTTATGTTTCCTATATGGAGGCGCTTGAGAAAGGTCTAATAGTGGGCAATACATATGCCAATCGTGGAACAGTGTTTCCTCCATTGGTCAGCAAACAGTATGAAGCGGGTCTGAAATACGATATCAATCCTAATTTATTATTGAGTACCGCGCTGTTCAGAATCGAAAAAGCTAATCAGTACTCCGATCTTGCCACGCCTATCCCCACTTATGTTCGAGATGGCCTGCAGGTACATAACGGGGTGGAATTGGTCCTGACTGGGAAAATAACTGACAACCTGACCATCATGGGCGGTGGCACTTTGATGGATATCAGTGTGGAAAAATCCAATAACCCTGCTCTGGAAGGTAAAAAACCCACCAATGCCGCATCAAGGATGGGCAAGATCTATGCAGAATATGCGTTACCGTGGATTCCAGGATTGAGCCTGACTGGTGGTATTTACTACACCGGGGAGAGATACGCCAATGCCGCCAATACTGGCAAGATTCCGAGTTATACTCTGTATGATATTGGTGCTCGCTATACCACCCGTGTACTCGATAAGGCACTGACCGTACGCCTAAATGTCATTAATCTGACCGGTAAAAACTATTGGCAAAGTGCTGATTATCTCGGTGTACCAAGAACCGTTGCATTTTCCATCAGTACGATGTTTTAGCGTTTTTTCCTGAATATATTCCGGGCTCAGAATAGAGCCCGGAGAACTTCTTCCTGCAAAATCCAGCAAGGAACCCCCGCAATTTCCTGAACGGTTCATGCTTCAAACACTTCTTCGATCGTTTGTGCCGTCAGTATCTGTTCTCCCCAGGTCAGCAAGGTTTGCGAGTCCGCTGCCCTGATTCGGGTACGTATCGTCTCATTGATCGGACCAAAACGCCGTTCCAGCAGGCGCAGCAGAAACTCGGCTTCACCTTGCTGCAACCCTTCTTCGCGTCCCTCTTGTCGCCCCTGCTGCAATCCCTGTTGCCATCCCTTTTGTAATCCTTCCTCTATGCCTTGTTGTTTCCAGTCTTTGGTCCATTCCTTGACACGTTCTGCCAGCATGCTGTGTACCTCCTGTAAATCCTGAATTTCATCAAATCTAACCTTCGGCATTCTGCCAGGCAGAAATACCCGTTTTAACCAGACAGTAAATGTCCGCCGTAATCCGCTTTGTTGTGGTGATTGCAACCAGGCGATCAACGCCTGCAACACCTGTTGGACATCTTCCGGCGTACGACTGTTCTCCAGCCGGAATAATGCTGCTGTCAGATTGCGCAGGGTGGCCAGTTCATGATCATGATAGCTGCCTTCATCCAGCAGCAGATAATGTAGCTGTGGCCGATAGCGTTCCAATCCACCCGGGATCGGGATGATCAGTTCACTGATGTCTACCGGTGCCTGCCAGCGGTTATCACCATTGTATAGCACGACCGGCAGCACTGGCGGCAGTTGCTCACCCTTATGGATCGATTCACTTCTGATCAGATCCTGATACAGCAAACCGACATAGGTCATGATCCGCACCGCCATGAACCAGTCTACCGTGAACTGGAATTCGAGCAGCAGGTAGACATACAGCCAGTCTTTTCCCCAGCGTATGCGCCAGATGATGTCGTCTTCCCGTTCCCGTAAATCGTCACTAATATAACTGCCAGGGAACCTCTGATTGAGTCCTCCATGAACCGCATTGCAGGCAAAATCGTGATGATCGCAAGAAGCACGACGAAGGTCGTAGCAATTCTACGATGCCGAGGAGCGCGACACAGCGAGCGCATGATTTTGCTGCAACCCTTTGGGGCACTGGTTTTGCAGACGGACTGCAGCGTTGAGCTCGTTGTGAAGGGGATTCCATTAACTGCCTCACTCGCCTTGCATTCCATCCGCAAAACACAGTGTGCGGCCATGTGGGACTCAATCAGAGGTCCCTAACTTTCTCCAGCGTAGAAAAATCCAGTTCATTGACCCATTCTTCCCGAACGAAGCCACGCAGCAGATCAGCTACCATCTCGGCATGTGAAAACAATGCTTTGTAACTGTGATCGTGATCCATCATCAGGTAAGTGTAGCAAAGACAGGAAGAAATTATCCTCAGAGTTGATGGTTCCCACGCTGGAGCGCCACTGCCATTAAGAGTAGAATTCTAACTAGGAATTCTTACTTTTTAGGAGCCTGGATATGCAAGTTACTGATAAAGGACAAGTTACGATCCCCAAACGCCTGCGCGATGCTGCCGGCTTTCTGCCCGGCAGCCAGGTCACCTTCTCGTTGGAAGGAGGAAAGATCATCATCAGCAAAACCGGCATGGGAACTGACGACCGACGTAAGTCGCTGCGCGCTGCTGCCGCAAAGGTACGCAAAAGCCTGGATGAGCCATTCAAGCAGATGAACAGCGACGACATCATCGCGTTCCTGCGCCCGGACGGCGACGATTGTGCATGACTTGTCCAAATATGACGGCTCGGCGGGTTTCTTAGTCGATACCAATATTTGGATCGACTGCATGGACACCGATAGCCAGTGGCACGACTGGGCCGTAGATCGGCTTCAGATCTGTAGCGAGCAGGCGCCACTGCATATCAATCTGATGATCTACACTGAGTTGCTTATCCCGGGACCAGATATAGACGCTCTGGATACGATGCTCGATATCTACGATACCCTGCGCAGTCCCTTACCATGGTCGTGTGCCGGGCTGGCGGCGAAAGCCTATCTGAACTATCGTCGTCGAGGTGGCACTCGACTCGTACCGTTGCCGGATTTCTACATTGGCGCCCATGCGGCTATTGCCAATCTAAGTGTGCTCAGTCGGGATGTAAAACCTTATCACAACTATTTTCGGCGCTTGCACTGCGTCGGTCCAGATGAAACAACCAAGCAACATACAGACGGATAGAAATAACCAATCACATACAAACAGGTACGACATATATGCCCTATTTGCATCATATGAAGGCTACAGACAGTAGAGAAATAACTGTCAGAGGTTACATTTACCGATAACTGACGCGTGAAACCCCTCGCGTGTTGACTGATCTTTGAAACGGATTGCAGTAAACCTTGAAATGCACGGCACCAGCAAGTGATCCTGCCACTGATTTTTTAGCGCATACAGCTATATTGCCCGCACCTGCAGTATCAATTTCAACATTATCTACTGTGAAATCTCTTGCAGTTATATTACCCGCCCCGGATAGATTCAACTTAAGCATGCTTGCCTGACCTTCGATATTTATACTACCGGCACCCCTTTTTCTGACAGATAAGCCATCTGGAAAATCACCATAAATGTTTGTGCTACCCGCCCCGGAGATTTTGAGTTTTTGCAGTGAGATACTTTCTACAATTACATTGAGGTTATCATTTCCTGGGCCTGGCCTGCGGATGATTAATTCTCCATCGGATGAATCGACTTCAACAGATTCCACATAATTGCTATCTCCGGAAATTGTGACTCTGTTTTCACCACCAGTTTTTATTTCAGTATTGAACGCACCCGATAAAACCAGTGATGTATACGGTTCAGGTGAATAGGATTTACTGACTGCTATGCCACTTGGTGTTATTGCGTTTTGTTCATTGTTACTCGAACAATTTACACTTGAGTATGAAACACTGTTTCCTGAACGGGAATAGGCGGATGCAGAGCCACTCTCAGCACAGCTAACACTGGTTGAAGTATCAGCAACACTTACGTTGATGCAGAGCAACAGCATTATTGAAACGGTTACTTTCTTCAAGATCTGATTCCGCATAAAAAATTTTCCGTACACTTTAAGGAACCTCTGCATGAATCCCACATGGTCGCACACTGTGTTTTGCGGATGGAATGCAAGGCGAGTGAGGATGAATGGCTCCTCTCTTCACAACGAACTCAACGCTGCAGTCCGTCTGCAAAACCAGTGCCCTGAAGGGTTGTGGCAAAATCATGCGCTCGCCGTGTCACGCGCCTCGGCATCGTAGAATAACTACGACCTTCGTTGCGCTCCTTGCGATCATCATGATTTTGCCTGCAATGCGACTCATGGAGGATTCGTGCAGAGGTTCCCTAACCCGATCAAACTATGATTTTACCGCTACATAGTAGCCGGTAGGATATAGTGAGGTACAAACTGCATCCTATTAATTTATATATATTTTTTACCAATTCAAATTATTCTATATGAATATAAGTTACAGCTGATTAGCCATAATAACAAAGAGGTTGAAAATATATTTAAAAAATATCTATGATTAGCGGTTACAAAATTTTATGGAGAGAAAATGAAAAAACAATCTTGTTCACACACAACCGAAGATGTTCCGTTTCCGCAAGCCAACCGGAGGAAATTTCTTCAGCTCGCTGTTCTTGGTAGTAGCATGGGTTTATTTTCAGTAATATCAGGAATATCGGAAGTCCGCGCAGAAAAGAAAGCAGGTACATTACTGTTAAGTTGTATGGATTACCGTCTGATGGATGAAATTGAACGCTACATGCTCCGTCGAGGGTTGTACCACAACTATGACCATATTGTACTGGCCGGTGCTTCACTGGGTGCTATTACAGATAAATATCCTGCCTGGAGCAGGACTTTTTGGGATCATCTCGACCTGGCGGTCAATCTACACGAGATACACACCGTCATGGTAATGGATCATCGTGACTGTGGTGCATACAAGATATTACTTGGAGAAGATTATTCCAAGGATACAAATAGAGAAACGGCAGAACATACTGCAAGACTCACACAGCTCAAAGATATGATCAATAAAAAATATCCAAAAATAGAGGTTGAAACACTGTTGATGGGGCTGAATGGTGAAGTAGAAGCTATTCCAACTGCTATAGCAAAACAGGGGTAAGGAGAATATCTGATATTCAATTTGGTTCAGGTTTTTATTGTTCCAAATCTCTTTTACCACTGAATCCAGCATAGTAGGATACGGTGAGGTACGAACCCGCATCCTACTGTGTTGATCACATCACCAAATACAGTTCAGGCCCGGTGTTGCACGTAATTTTTCATCAGCAGTAATGAGAGGTGCCTGATACGCAATGGCCGTTGCAGCGATCAATCTGTCACCCGGGTCATTCTGTATCACGATACTGCTCTCAGCCAATGCGGCGATTGCCGGTGTGAGGGGAAGAATAGTCAGTTCCAGTGATGTAGCGATATCTTCCATATAAGAAAGCGGTGTGTGCTGAGCAGGTAATACCAGTCTGTTTTTTCGAAACAGTACCGCTATTTCCCAGAAGCTAATAGCAGCACACGCCAGCGTACCCTGCGCTTTTCCACTGTCCAGAGCTTGTTGGGCAACCGTCGTTAATCGCTCAGGACGATCAGCCCAGAACAGCAAAACGTGAGTATCACAGATGATCGGTATCACCTGTCCATACCTCGTCTAAAGGAGCAAGAATATCACCCGCGATGACCGTGCCACGCAGCATATCCAAACGTTTAAGTACTTCCTCGCATTTGCTTTTTTTATGTTCAGGCACAATGCGAGCAATGGTCCTGCCGTGCAAAGTGATTGTAATTTCCTCGCCTGCCTGTACCTGCTTCAGGTATTCGGGTAAATGTTGCCGTAATTCGGTCACATTAACGGATGTCATAGATAATCCTGTAACGTACATAGGGAATGTACATTATAGAGGTTTAGTTCAATAAGATTTAAGAAATCTCAGGTTTGATTACAGCAACCGGAATGCCAGTGCCGCAATGAAGGTGGGGATTGCTGCAGTCAGCAACAGCCTGAAGGGGTGCACCGCCTCATCATCGAAATGATTACGCAGGATAGCTATACCCGCCGGATTGGGTGCATTCGCAATGAGAGTCAGGCCACCTCCCGTCACTGCACCACTGACGAGGGCATATTTGAGATCATCCGATAATCCTTCGACCAGAGAGCCCAGATAGGTCAGTGCTGCGTTGTCGGTCACTGCGGTCAGCAGGGTTGCACCGAGGAACATCTGGTCGCTGGTCATACTCATCAGCAGCGGTTGCAACCACCACTGCTGCTGGCCGCCCAACACTACCAGCCCAGCCAGAAAAAAGGCAACCAGCAGACCTTCACGCAGAATCAGTCGATCCTGATATTGCTGATAGGCGTGGGTAATTCCCAGAAAAAACAGGAACAGCCCCATGAACATGGCCGGGTGATGAGAGAAGATCACGATGCCTGCCAGAAACGCCAGATGCACCCCGGCCAGCACAGGCGGTACAGCCTCATGACGATTGTTCTCGGTTACCGGCAACAGCCGCAGTTCTTCACGGAACAGCAATGTGACACACAGCGCATTCACCACTACGGCGATGGCTGCCTTCCAGCCGAAAGTCGTCAGCATGAAAGCCGTATCCCAATTCCATTTACTTGCCACCATCAGAACAGGGGGGGCGGCAAAATGTGTCAATGTGCCGCCGATGGAAACATTCACGAACAGTACAGCGAGGAGGACGTACTTCATGTGTGCGGAAATCCTTTTCGCGAAAATACGTTCGGCCAGAATCAGTGCAGCCAGTGTCATGGCAGCAGGCTCGGTAATGAACGAACCGAGCAGAGGAATCAATGTCAGGATGGTAAAGCAGAACCCCATACCACCCGGCAGGGGAATGAGGCGAGTGACCAGATGAACTGCAGCCATCACTGTCTGCAAAATCGGGCGGGTACCTGCAATCACCATGATGGCAAAAACGAACATCGGTTCGGTGAAATTGCGGGAATCGACGTAATGTATCGCTGCGGCTTCACCTTCGATGGTGAACAGCACTACCACCAGCACCAGCGCCCAGAAACCGAATGCTACCTCCACCTCGCCCAGCAGATGCCACAGCCCGGCGTGCGCGGGCTGGATATGCGCCAGTCGCTTGAAGAATCCGGTGCAGAACGTGTGCAGGATGGCAAGGGCAAACAACCCCGCACCCATCAGTTCGATGAGGGTCGGTGTCATGTTTTATTTCGGAATACCGGCCGTACCATCCATACCTCACCGGGTGGTATACGGGTCATATCCCCTGCTTGAGACTGGCTTCGATAAATGTGTCCAAATCGCCATCGAGCACGGCCTGAGTGTTACCAATCTCAATGTTAGTACGCAAATCCTTGATACGGGACTGATCCAGCACATAGGAGCGAATCTGATGACCCCATGCAATATCGGTTTTGGAATCCTCGATGGCCTGTTTGGTCTCGTTACGTTTTCTCAGTTCCGCTTCATACAGGCGGGATTTCAGTACTGTCATGGCATCAGCACGGTTACGGTGCTGGGAACGGCCACTCTGGCATTGGACGACGATACCGGTTGGAATATGCGTGATCCGGACAGCCGAATCGGTTTTATTGATGTGCTGCCCGCCTGCGCCTGAGGCACGAAAGGTATCCACCCGCAAATCGGCCGGGTTGATGTCGATTTCGATACTGTCATCCACTTCCGGATAGACAAACACGCTGGCAAAGGAAGTATGCCGCCGGTTGCCCGAATCAAACGGTGATTTGCGCACCAACCGATGCACACCGGTTTCCGTGCGCAGATAGCCATAGGCATATTCACCGCTTATTTTGAGCGTAGCACTCTTGATACCGGCTACGTCGCCAGGCGACTCCTCCAGCAGTTCCACTCCCAGCCCGCGCCGTTCACAGTAGCGCAGATACATTCTTTCCAGCATCGATGCCCAGTCTTGTGCTTCAGTTCCACCCGAACCGGACTGGATGTCGACAAAACAGTTATTAGGGTCCATCGGATCGGAAAACATCCGGCGAAACTCCATTCCAGCCAGCCTCTGATCGAGTTCCGTAACGTCATCAGCAATACTTTGCAGGGTTTCCTCGTCGTTTTCTTCCTGGGCGATTTGCAGCAGCTCATGCGTATCCCGCAATTGACGATCAACCGATTGCAGAGTATGGACAATGTTTTCGAGTGATTTTTTCTCACGTCCCATTTCCTGGGCGCGGTCCGGATCATTCCAGATGGCGGGATCTTCAGACTGGCGTTCCAGCTCTGTCAGCCGTATTTGCTTGGCATCGAAGTCAAAGATACCTCCGCAAATCAAGACTTCTTTGCTTCATGCTTTCCAGTTGTTCAATCATTACATTGATTTGTTCGGCTTCCATGACAGTATCCTACCCAAAGCGATTGATTATACTGCAAGTCGAATCGACGGACGTGTTCGATGAATATTCCCTCTATCCGGGAAACAAGTCTGTATAAATACCAATCAGCAAATCAGAATCTGGATGGATTCCGTATCAAGTCTAGTAATGGTAGTGCGCACCAATGCCGAGATATTCGACCTTTTCCCTGAAAAACTGGCCGGTAGGGGAATATCCATTGAAATACTCCAACATAAATTGAAGTTTCCTGTTGAAAGTCTGGAAATTATCGAACTGAACACCGGCTCTGGCAGAGATATCGGCATGCCAATTATTTTGTTCATGGTTCTTGATATCCACGGCAAAAACTGGTCGTACCAGTGCAAACTCCATTTGCCAAGGACTTCTGAACTCTATACCGTATTGCACTGACCAGGGCTTGATTGCCGATGGTTCTTTGCGAAACATCCCGCCACCGCCACCATAAACACGTATTCCATACGGGAATTCGTAGGAAAGTCTGAGATCGGCAGCTTCATAGCTGAGATTGATACGCTCCACATCAGTAAGTTTTCTCAACAGGAATTCATCACCGAGATGAGAGCTCTGATGATAGATACGCGCAAAGGCAGATGCGTTTCCTGCCCGTACGCCGGTATAAATTCCGCCAATAAAATCCGTATTGATGAGATCAGTTGAGGAAGCGCCCAGGTTAAAGTCACTGAATATACCGGCCTGGAGCCCGACCTCCCATTGCACAATCGATTGCCCGATATTGGCACGGTAAAATGGTATCGTCTCACCGAAGCTGACAGAGCCGTTATGGTTGCCGTCTACATTTTTTCCCACATAATTGCGGTAGGCAGCCGAGAAATGATTCCATCGCGGATCCGCCAGTAATGGCTTGAATAAATGACCTTCCGGCAGGAGGCCGATTGCCAGCATTGTTGAGCGTGTTGCCAGAGCACCTTTATCGACAACCGCTTCAACCGGCTCCGGGGAAGCTGATAAAGGTTGCTGGGCGGTGTACTCCACGATTTCCACTCTGGTAACACCGGGAATCTCTGAGAACAGCTGCGTAATCCTGGCATGATCTTTTGCCGGCAACTTGTCTGCTGGCAGTGTAATATTGCCGTTCCGTACGGTTAACGAAGGAAGATCAACCCCAAACTGAATTTTCAGAATGGCTGCAGCATAACCGGCGATATAAGAATCATCAGGTGCCGCTGGCGCAGCACTTACAGAAAAAGCACAGAATATTGCGACTATGATAATTGACAGAAATCGCACAATACCACCTCAGCAGGGAGAATTTTTGTCCTGATAACAGGTGGCATTTGAAGTATGCAGATCACCTGTTCTCTGTTGGAACTGGATAAAAAATACCATTCTTCTGTTCCAGCCGGGCACTTGAAAATACTGCCTGGCTGGAAAATATACGTACTCAGCTTATTTCAGGAGCACCGGTAAGTTGATGCAACCGGGCAATTGTTGCTGCATCCAGACTTAGCCGTTTTGCCAGCTCCCGCAGATAATCCTCTTCTTTCTCAGTATCAACATTGATCGCCAGTAATGAGGCACCGTAAACTTCGGCTGCAACTACCTGATTCGGTACCGCAGCTACCAGTGCAGCCATATCTGCTGGACGACGCAATTCCTCTTCTACCAGTTGTCGTTCGGCCTCGGTAACACCATCCTCACCCACCTTGCCCAGAATACGCGCGTTTTCCTGTTCATCAATGACGCCATCGGCCTTTGCGGCAGCAATCATCGCACGCACAATCAAACGCTGGGTATCTGGATCATTAATCGCTTCCATGGCATGTCGGTCAATATTGGCTGCACTGGCCGAGGTATTGCTGGCAGCCAAATGCCCCTTCAGGGCATTCAGTGCCAGAGAACCAAGAATCGCCATGGCACTGCCGCCAAGTGCTCCTTTGCTTGCTTTGGTACCTCCACTCAGCAGCGCTCCTGCAAGCGCCCCGATACCGGTCAGCTGACCTCCGGTAAGATTCTCGGTCTGTTTACTGCCAAAGAAACCGCGTATCAGATTGAGTAAACCACCACTACCGGTCGACGCCGTATTACGCTTGCCATCGTTCTCATTACCATTCAGTAAATTTCCGAGAAACTGTTCCAGCTTGCCGCCAGCTCCGTCCAGTTCCAGTGAACCGAGAGTCTGATTCAGGCGCGAACGACTTTGTTCTGAAAGACCTTGTTGCAAAAACTGACCGATAATATTTGCAAAACTCATGGTTATATACTCCTTGCGGTTGGCCCTGCGTGTATGAAAATGATCAATTACACTCGACGGCCACCATTCAGTTTTGCCTGTACCATGATGATGGTCAGTCGACCTTCAACTATTGCTGCAATGGATGAGAATGAGTAAAACCGACTTCTGCTTTTATTCTCGTTTTATCGGACGATACTCAAAGCCAGCCTGATTGGCAAGAATTTTCTCTAAGGAACCTCTGATCAAGTCCTACATGGCCGCACACTGTGTTTTGCGGATGGACTATAAGGCGAGTGAGGCAGTGAATGGTTGGCCCCTTCGCAACAAGTTCAACGCTGCAGCCCCCGTCTGCAAAATCAGTACCCGTAAGGGTTGTGGCTTATAGAGGGTTTAATCAGAGATTCCTAAAACCCGGGTAGCCGAAATCACCTTATGATCAGGTATTCGAACAGGAGACAATTAATCAAATACTTCATCTCCTGTCGGTTCAAGGTGAGTGGTTTCATTCATCTCCTGGCGGAATCGGGATAATTCGTAATACATTCTGAAACGTGCCCGGTTGATATTACCCAGCGGCCGGTGTTCGGGAAGGCAATGCCAGGGATTCATTTTCAAACGCTTGGCAAACTCGAACTGCGCATCCGAATCAAATTTCTGTTTAGGGATATGGATGGTGGCGGCAGGAATGAATGAAGAAAGCTTTTCCGGCCAGCGTACTGAACTGTCCTCGATGGGCATCAAATGGGGATCGGTTTGTACCTGGATCATGAGATCAAACTCGACATCTTTTTCATTGAGCGTCTTGATCATATTCTCCCGTAAATAATTAAACGGTGGTGTACCAAAAGGTAAACCGGGAATATGCCTTTCAACATCCTTCGTTTTTGGCACAAATGAATACATCATTGCCTGGCCTTCACCCAGCAGATAAGGTGTACAGCTCCAGTAGCGCTGTCCCAGCGGATTGTACTGAGTTGCTGTCCACAGGCTCTGCATGAAAAAATCGAGCAAATGAGAGTCTTTCGGATTGAGAAAATAATAAAGTGTCATATCCACCAGGCTCCAGTATTGCAACTTGGCATTTTCCCGCGTGTTGCGCGTAACAAATGTCGCTCCCCCGCTGGTTGCAATGAAGTCTTGTGTCAATTTTTCTTCACTCATCAGTTTTTCTCCCGGCACTCCCATGATTTTCATCGCCATACTCATAAACCCGACATCATTGATATCAGCAGGCACATTCGGGCCCGGTCCGGAATAGCGGATATAAGCCGGGTAACTGCGTGGATTGGCAAAAATACCTTTGCGGCAATGCTCCGGCAGATCATCCCGGATAGTGATGGTGGCACGCACGATACCGTGTGTTTTGGTATTGCCCCCCCGTTCATACTCTCCCGGTTTGAAGCGTCCGCGCATTTGATCCATCATGAGATCGATTATTTTATTCAGGCTTTCTTCTTCGTCAGGATCAAATCTTTCCTCAGCCAGTTTAAGATCAGGATCCTTGTTCTTGCGTCGCCGATTAATCAGAAACTGGATCAATCTTGAGCCAGGTTCTCGAAAAAGATAATCCCACTGCGTCCGAAACCATGGCTCCAGGCGACGCTCGATGCGCAGCAACAAAATCAGGAAATTATGAATCGCCTTGAGTATCCGGTTTTTGATTGTCATGTTCATGATGAACCGCCATTTCCGTTAGGCTGTAATGCTGAAATGTATTTGAGTGCGCGCAACCCGGGCATGAAAAAATATCCGCCGCCCAGTACCGTCGTAAACCGCGGTAAATGACAAACCTTTTGCATTGGTCCGGATGGAGTAGGACGATTGAAATGATCCGTGCTGTTATCGTTTATCAGCGGTTCGCGATTTCCCAGCAATGGATCCGGTTCCTCCTGCAGACCACCAAATTTGCTATTCACAATCCAGGCATTCTGGACAAATTCAAACTGTCGCCCTATGTTGGCTACCAGGCAGATAAACTGTAAACCACGTTCAGCAGCAGGGGCGTTCGGTTTGACGGCGTCTTCCGGCGCAAGGACAGCGCCATAACTGCGACCACGCCGCAGCAAACGGTGAAAACGAGAGGAAGCAATGAGATCTTCCTCCGGTTTTTGGCCAAATCCCAGGATTTTTACCAGCCGGCTTATCAGCGTAATTGCACCGGTACCAGTTACTGCCGTCGGTAAATCGCCTGTCCGGGGATTCGCTCTGCGTACATGAGCGCTAACCGGGCAATGGTTTCCCTTCAAATCCAGGTCATAGGTAAAATGATTGCCATGATCCTTGGGCGAAATTCCCGGAATATGCTCCGCAATCAGGGGCGTACCATTCCGTTCTCTGCCCACCATCGATGCAGCAAGCTGTTCCCGCTTCTCCGGGATGGAATCCGATACCTTGTCGAGAAATTGCCAGAAAACGGGAACATTCTGCTCCAGTTGCCGAAGTACCAGATACGTTCCATTGCGGCCAAAATCTTTCCGTGAAGGGTCATCTTCGGCATCCGGCAGATTCACGGCAAGTCTGTTTTTTTGGGGGTCGATCAGCGGTCGTGCGGTATATTGCCCATATTCATTGGGATAACCAAGTACCATCTCGCCGACGGCCAGTAAATTGGTGTAACGATCGTTTGCATGTGAATCCGTGTCATGCCGATCTGACCAGTCAATCGCGGGCTGACTGATCCCATCCTCAAACCCAAAAGGATCAGTTCGCCCCATGTCCGAGGTGGGCAGATACTGCAGCAGCTGAAATGCCTGTGAGAAATACTCGCCTTCTACAGTCGCTTTCCAGGCATCAAGACTGCCCTTTCTGGCATAAAGCAATAATAAGACATGGGGCACATCCGTATCCCTGCCCCACTTCCAGTACCTGGGCGCATTGCGCCCGATATCACCCAGCCGACGAGAGCAGTTTTCATTTCTGGTCATGCCGTGAACAAACTCATCGGAGAAACCATCGATGATCGATTCATCAACGCCCAATACCCGCAAACCTTGCACGGAAAAAGCGATCTGCAGCGCCGTATCAGGCGATGGACGGATTGCAATGGCACTGCTGACCGGCACTGTGCTCAACCATTGTTTGGCAGCACTGGCATCTGCAATTTTCAGCAGCATGAAGCAAGTATCGGCCAGCTTTCCGTATCCAAAACGCAGCAATCCCTGCACATCATCAAACTCAAAATCGCTGGATTTTTCCATTTGTCTATCCCCTCTCAGATCAGGCTGAGCCATTCACGGATTTGCGCATCATCCGACTGGCGAATTTCCACGCCCTGCCGAATACGACTATTGCGCGCCAGATCAACGGCGGTCAGCCCCGGATAAGCCTTATACCAGACCTCTGTCGGTATTTGATGCCGCCTTTGCGTGTATTTGAATGCGTGCTCACGCTGCGCGCCTTCCTTAATCATCCACCTTGTCGTCGGGTAGCCGACAGCATTGCTAAAGGTAAGGTTCAGCCCCCAGCCAACCTTGTTGATGAAGTCATCCATATAACTTTCGTGGCTACCGTCGTAATTACTGGCAAAGAAAATGCGATGGTTGTTATCCATGAATACCCAGCGGGCGAAATGGATCGTTTTGATACGCGCAAGAAAGCCGTGATTGTAAATATGCCTGGCAAACCAGTTGGTCAGCAGGAGGATGAATTTGAAGGTCAACAGGCGGAACAGCCCTGGTTTTACATCACCAAACACGCTGTATTGATTGCTGACATCCCAATCTTCCTGTTCGGAAAGCGCTTTGATATGTGCGTAGACAGGCCGGATAAAGAGTTCAGGATCGGAGCGCTCGCGCCTTCTCAACCATAATGCAAAGAAGGGAGCGATAACCAATAGCAATGGAGAGAAAAGCAACAGGATCAGCGGCACCCCGATTTTATGCAGCAGATTACGTGTTCTCCATTCACTCGGCGTCGGCTCTGGCGGGGAAAGTACAAGCCTGCCTTTATACTTTTCCATTTCGACATGCGACAACAGCTTTTGCCGTAGAGTACGAATATTTTCCCGCCCGACCTCTGCAACAATTTTTTGTAAATAATCAGACAGACTGTGATGTAGCGCTGCTTCTTCATGGATCTGCCTGACGGTTCGTCCTATCCAGTTAACGTAATTGGCACCGGGGTTGACATTACGCATCTTTATCCACTCCAGCAGATTCTGATTTTCCTCGGGGAAATTATCACAATGGGAAAAGATCTTTGTCAGCCCCGATTCTGCACGTTCCACGAGCACTGCCAAGAAAGTATGCACATCCCCGTCAATATCCCCCAGAAAAGCAAGCATGGGCCGCCATGGCCGTGGTTTTACACCAAACTCTTTAATCTCTTGCAGTGTTTTTGCTTCTATGATCACAAACCGTGCAAAATGCAAACGATCCAGTTTCCCGAATGGGATCAGGTCATTATCAGGATCAGCATGCCCGGGGATTTTATTCATCGAAGCGAGCAAGGTACGTAAATCCTGCAATTGCCCGACACGTACCGTTGCAGCAATCATGAAGGCAGATTGAGGTGTCATGGTCTTCTACCCCGAAAACAGTTGGATAGCGTGTTATTAGGTATCGCTTTGCGTCAGCGCAAAATCCAGGACGCGCGTTTTGCCCCACCAGACTTTTCCAAGATAAACACCAGGCTCGACCTCGCGAATTTCATCGCGAATCACTTTGGCAACGAAGGAAGTTTTAGAGTAATCGATGACGATGGTGTCTTTGCCATCGAGCCAGCTCTTATCGCGATACACCTTGGCAACGATAAAGGTCAAACCAAACGGCGTAATCTTGTTGACAAGGACACCCGCCTGACCGCCCGGACAAAATAAATCAAACACCTTGCCCTGCCAGGCAAGAAGGCGTGCAAAAGCAGCTACTGTTTTTGAAAAGAGTGATCCCGCCAGAATTGCCGTGCCGTGTGTATCGCCTGTCGGAATATTTCCTGGCATGGCATGACGATAGATTTCATCCAGTTCTTCACGTGATTTTCCCAACCAGGCCCTGACCGTATTATTCATTTCAGTGACTCCTCATGGTTATACCAAAAACAAATGAACAGAATCGTCTGACAACACGTGATCCGAAACAGGATGATCCAAGACAAGCACACTGCCTATTCAATAAGCTGGAAACCCCCTCGCAGAAAAGAATCAATCCTTATCGAATTCAAAAACCCTACTCTAAGTAACTTTATTCCTGGTTTATCCAATATGCAATTGTTTAATTGCCTTAAAACAGAGAAACAAGATTATGCCGAATAACTATTACTTACCTGATTTTTTCTAAAATTAATTCTAAACATAGTAATACCCTTAATAAAAAAAGGGATATATTATGAAAGCATACTGCAGTAATGACTTCGAACTTCAGCTCGCCATGATCAACATTTAACTGGAGATCATCATGAAAACATGTAGAAATATCTTTTACTTCACCGGGATCAGCTTGGTTTTATTTCTTGCAGGATGTTCAGATAATTTATCTCTGAAAATTGCAACCGAATGTATCAAAGATAATCACGTCCAGTCCGGATCGGTTTTGGATGAAGCACAGTGTGTGAACAGATCTGCAGAGAGCTTTCCGGGAGCGGATGAAGATTATTTCAAGGACATGGATTATGGAATCAGTCAAACCCCTGATAAGGTAGTTGCTGCCCTTGAGCCCTTCGTGCCCGGTATTTCACAGACTCCGGACGAGGCCGTCAAATCGATAGTCAGAGGCCGCAACAACTGGATCGTCTGGACAGGTGGTAACGACAAGTTCTGGGATTATATGGGCGTGAAGAGCTTTGGCAGCTTCGACCTGCTGAAAGTGCTATCGAACCATCCCAGACTTGTGAAAAATCCGGGATACAGCCGCGACAACCGATGGCATTGGTTCGGTCTGGTCAATGAACCGTGTTTCATGAAGAATACCGACACACAAGGCAAACTGGTCGGGCGTGAGGATCGTTTCGGTTTATATCTGGATATACGAGATCCGGCCTGTCCTGCTGATCCGTTTGAAAACGAGGAAAAATATCCAGGCGTCAAAATTGGCGCGCGTGGCAAAACCGTGCCAGTGGGGTCTTACTATGGCTACGCAACCGGTATTGTTGGCCTGCGCCTGTTTCCCAATCCTGATTTCGATGAAGCTGCAAAAAAACGCTGGAATGCCGAGAAATATTATTCTGATCCGAATTACTACAATGATCCCAAACTGGTCAAACCGTACCGAGTGGGAATGGCTTGCAGTTTCTGTCACGTAGGACCCAATCCGACCAATCCGCCTAAAGACCCGGAAAATCCGCAGTGGGCCAATCTCAATTCCAATCCCGGGACACAATATTTCTGGTTCGACCGGGTGTTCGCATACGAGGCCGATAAAACCAGTTTCGCCTACCAGCATCTCCATACCAACCGGCCGGGTACTTTGGATACTTCGCTCATCTCCACCGACTATATCAACAATCCACGCACCATGAATGCTGTTTACAACCTTCCTGCACGAATGCTGAATGCCTTACGCTGGGGTGAGGAAAAATTGAACGGTGGAGAGCGGGACAATAAGCAGTTCAATCATTTCAACGAAATCCCTGCTGACAGCCCGCTCAGAGCTTTCTTCAAAAATCCGGATACGGTACTGACGCCGCGTGTGCTCAAAGATGGTGCGGATTCAGTCGGTGCACTGGGTGCATTGAATCGTGTTTTCGTCAATATCGGTTTGTTCAGTGAAGAATGGTTACAGCACATCAACCCCTTGGTAGGAGGAAAGCCATTTACACCTTTCCCGATCAAAGCAGCCGAACAGAATTCCAGCTACTGGCGGGCGACCGAACAGCAGACGCTGGATAGTGCCTTGTTTTTCCTGGTTGCAACCCCTCCGGATCATTTGAAGGATGCTCCCGGAGGTAAACATTACCTGACCGATGATGAAGAAATCCTGGAACGTGGTAAGAAGGTATTTGCCGAGCATTGTGCCGCTTGTCATTCGAGTAAATTGCCGGACGAGGTAAACAGGTTTTTCCCTGATAAAGGGTGTGTCGGCCCTGATTACTTAAAATGCTGGGATCAGTATTGGCACTGGACGAACTCATCCGAATTCAAGGAAAAAATGACAAAGCTGATCATGGAAGAGGATTTTCTCAAAGAGAATTTCCTGTCTACGGATTTACGCATCCCGGTTACATTGCTGGAAACCAATATTTGCGCGTCGATAGCGACCAACGCCATCCAGGGAGATACCTGGGATAATTTCTCCTCGACTTCCTATAAAAAATTACCTTCGGCAGGAAAAGCACTGATCCATCATCCGGTTACACGCGAACCCGCAAATTACGCCCTGCCAGATGGGGGGCGCGGTTATATCCGGCCACCTTCTCTTTCGAGCATCTGGTCTACAGCACCGTTTTTACTGAACAATACCGTGGGAAAATTTTATCCCTCAGGTTCAGTGGAAGACCGTATGAAATCCTTCGAGATCAGTATCGAGCAGCTGCTATGGCCCGAAAAACGCTACTGCGACCAGAAAGATCTGTACTACTACGCACAGGATGAAGAAGAAAAAGGCTCCTATACCTATGATCCGAGAACAGCAAACCGTTGTGAGGGAAAAACCTATCTCACCCGATCAGGCAAAGAAGTGCCGGGAATTATCGATCGGACGACAAAAAGAAGTGAACTGAGGATATTAAAAAGTTATCTGCCCTGGTATGTCAGCATCCTTCCTATCGGTGATGGGGTGGAGCTTGGCCCGTTTCCTGAAGGTATTCCGGTCAACCTGGTTTCCAATACCAATATGGAAATGAGCTGGGGACAGCGGCTCTCTTTTTCGTGGGATCTTGCAAAAGCCATCGGGTGGGACATCTTTGATTTATGGAAAGCCCAGGAACATCCTGAAAGCGTAACTGACGAAGAACTGCGCAAAATATTAGGCGGGATAGTCGATCCTCTGCTGGAAGTTAACAAATGTCCGGATTTTGTCGTTAACCGCGGGCATTATTTCGGCACAGACTACCTCCCGGCAGAAGAAGGCAGAGCAGCGCTCAACGACAATGATAAACGTGCTTTGATCGAGTTTCTAAAGACCATGTAATTCTGTACGGTGGATAATCCGGCATATAGCAGGAATATCCGCCGTGCTTCTCGGTTTACAGATCATGATGCTCTATCCGTTTTCTGCTTCAGGAGATATCTATGATTAAGCCTGCCCCCTCGGAAAATAATCAGATCAATAGTGATGATGACGAAAAATTTGACTATATCGTCATAGGCTCCGGTGCAGGAGGTGGGCCGGTTGCCTGCAAACTGGCTCTGGAAGGGTTTCGTGTACTACTGCTGGAAGCTGGAGGAGATGATGAACCTTGTGATTACAGGGTTCCGGCATTTCATGCACATGCTTCGGAAAATGAAGCGCTTCGCTGGGATTACTTTGTTCATCATTATGGCGACAAAGTCCGGCAGGAATGTGATTGCAAGTTCAGCAAAGAAAGAAATGGGGTGCTTTATCCTCGCTCGGGTACATTAGGCGGATGTACCGCGCATAATGCCATGGTTCTGATGTATCCCCACAATAGTGACTGGGATTACATTGCCAAACTGATGGACGACCCAAGCTGGCATAGCAAAAACATGCACAAGTACTTCCAGCGTCTGGAACGCTGCGAATATGTTTCAAGATGGAAAATCTGGAGTCGCCATGGGTTTGACGGCTGGCTGCCGACCAATCTGGCTAATCGCTGGATGCTATTGAAGGACAGAGTACTCACAAGACTGACGATCGCCGCAGTGAAAGAATCCCGGCGCATGATGCATCCGCTCAAACGTTTTTTTCTGGGAATTCTGAAATTTATCATTCGCTTCGATCCCAATGACTGGCGTTTGATCCGCAGAATTCCTGAAGGGCTATGCAAAATTCCGATGACGACTCAACACGGCAAGCGGACAGGCGCCAGAGAGTATATTCTGCGGGTTCGTGAACAATGTCCTGACAAATTGATCGTAAGAACCCACTCACTGGTCCAGCGTATTTTGCTCGATGAATATAACAGAGCTTACGGCGTGGAATATCGTGTGGGGGCTCATCAATATCGCGCGGATCCCCGGCACGAAGCGGCAGTCGTTTCTGAAGCAAAAACCGTGTATGTGGAACGTGAAGTCATTATCGCTGCGGGGGCTTTCAATACCCCCCAACTGCTCATGCTATCCGGGATCGGTCCACGGGAAGAACTGGAAAAACATGGGATAGAGGTAAAAGTAGAACTGCCAGGTGTCGGGAGAAATCTGCAGGATCGCTATGAGATCGGTGTGGTAACGAAACTCAAAGAAAACATTCCGTTGATCAAAGGAATGAAATTACGCCCACCAGAGCCTGGAGAAGAACCAGACCCGCAATATGCGCTGTGGCTCCGGGAAAAAGGACCTTACACCACGAACGGTGCAACGATTGCGCTCATCAGGCGCTCTTTTGCCAGGCACCCAGATGACGATCCGGATCTGTTAATTTTTGGATTGCTCGGTAATTTCAGCGGATACTATCCAGGCTATGCTCGTGACATTACCAGAGATAACAGTCGTTATCCCAATGCGCTATGTAACAAGAATGGCAACCACTCTGATACTTGTAAAGAAAATATCTTTACCTGGGCCATTCTCAAAGCGAACGCAAGCAACACGGGATATATCACCTTACGATCCAGCGATCCGCGCGATGTTCCTGACATCAACTTCAATTACTTTCCTGAAGATGGGGATGACGGTAGTAGCGAGAAAGATCTGGATTCAGTAGTGGAGGGAGTGGAAACCGTTCGCAATATCCTCGAAGATTGCGGGGATCTGGTTGATGAAGAAATTCTGCCAGGCGCAAACGTCAGCAGCCAGGATGAAATCCGTCAGTTCATCAAGGATCAGGCCTGGGGACATCACGCTTCCTGCACCTGCAAAATGGGACCGCGAAGCGATAAAATGGCCGTCGTCGACAACCGGTTCCGTGTTTATGGAACCACCGGCCTGCGTATCGTCGACGCTTCAATCTTTCCCAAAATACCTGGCTTTTTTATTGTAGCCGCCATCTACATGATCAGCGAGAAGGCCGGTGAAGTCATTATTGAAGATGCAAGAATGAATTAAGCTTCCCTGTCAGGTAGACAGGCCATTGTAGAGAATTGGAACTGTGATTAACCGAAGCATAAATTGCGTCGGTGGGATATTCCCCCAATGATTCGTGGGGACGGTTCTCGTTGTATTCACATAGTCATTGTTTAGTAATCTCTTGGATCTGGTGAATATTATCATCTTGTAATACGCCATCTGGTATCCGAACGGGATACTGAAGTGCTCAATGCGCACCTATCGCCAACCTCGAACAAGTTCAAGCTATTACTGACCAATGGCTGGTCGATTACAACGAACACCGCTCACATGAAGCATTGAGCGGTGTCCCGCCGGTGCAATCCATAACTCCGGGTTTAACCATGGCACCGAATGTCTATAGGACAACTGTCTACTTGACAGAGGGATTACGGAACCCTTTATATTGAATCTGCCATCCAAACTGCTGCAATCTGTTTTCATCTGCGCAAACAAATTGCCTACTGCTGAAGTAGTCTAATGTTTCTGTCGATCTCAAAACAGACAGGTATTTATTTTGAGATCGCATCCACCCTTTTAAAACTTTTTACATTAGCTCTTACTTCCAGAAATCTAGTTTGGTTTCGTGGCCGTCTTTCTGTACTTTTTGAGCTTTATCGTAACTTTCCATTAAAGCTCGATAAGGCGGTACGATGTAGTCGACCATTGCATTGGCAAAATCCATTGTATCTGGGCGATTCCATGTACTCATGATATGTGCGAGTACCGCATAAGTATCAATAGGTATCACACCTGCTTGTGTGATACGTGCAATAGTAATATCAGTAGCCATTTTCGACCAATTACCCGAAGCATCTATCACGCAAAATACCTTATAGCCTTCTTCAACTGCATTTAAAGCAGGAAACGCCATACATACACTGGTCAATGTTCCGGCAATAATTAGAGTTTTTCGGCCAGTTTCTTCGATGGCCTTAACCCAAGCTGGATTATCCCATACATTAATTTGACCAGTTCGTGGTATATATATTGCATCTGGATTCAATTGATGGATCTCAGGAATTAGCGGTCCATTCGGGCCGTCGGGTACAGAGGCGCTGGTAAAAGTCGGTATTTTCCCCAAGCATGCAACTTTAGATAATACACAAGCGTGTGCGCGAAGTTCGAGTTGTTCCATATCTCGTACCAATTGAAACAGTCCGCTTTGGTGATCTACCAATAGCATTACCGCATCGTCAGGGTCGATCATCCATTTATTTGTTTTTACTTTTGGATTGTTAGCCATTTTCTTTCTCCTTTTAGTCGTTAAAAATGTCCGACCTGGAAATCGGCCATTATTGCCAAGAAGTCATTTCCGGCCCGTTATCCAGACGAATTGCCCGTGGTTTGCCGTAGTAGCCGATCAGGCGTTCCAGCGTACGTATCAAACGAGCCGATGGAATCGATGTCCCGATATCGATAACCAGACATTCACGGTTGGCCTCGTCGATTACGTTAAGCGTTCGAAATGCTTTTCCGCAATACAGTGAATCGTGCATAAAATCCAATACCCAGCAATCGTTGACCTTATTAGAGCGTTTTTCTTATAGTTGGAATCGAAGGGATTTCCCCGTGAGTTAAAATAAGAGAGGATAGAGGTGAGAGATGCCGAAAGCTTATTCAGAGGATTTGCGCTGCCGGGTAGTGGCG
>OBJA01000787.1_pt1 | contig 25795 bp, 24 predicted proteins | sample 1519751 | NCBI WGS metagenome assembly OBJA01 (sample SAMEA3881238, study PRJEB22517) | soil metagenome | biome: lake sediment; feature: soda lake sediment; material: sediment, water from around vicinity | place: India | collected 2013-12-23 | depth 3 m
ATGTATCTTTCAACAAATTTAACCAATACTTCGTCTCCAAGCACTCTTTATAAGCAACTGACATTTTTGCTGCAAAATCAGCCTTTGAAAAACCTCCATTTGCTTCAGCAATATTCGCCCCAATCGAAGTCCCGCTTCTTACCAATTGTTTAGAGAGATTAAATTCCTTCTTTTCTCCCGTCAATCGTTGATAGACATACACAACCTTCACCGCAAACCGATACGCCTTGGAATAAAGCATATTTTCTTTACTCATTGATCATCCTCCAAATAAAACAACGGACAGACACCTCTAGTTGTCTGTCCGTACCTTAATTGTTCATTGTGTACTGTTAACTGTTAATTGTAATATGGTGCGCCCGGAGGGGCTCGAACCCCCGACCTGATTTACAGTGTTCAATTTACAGTTATCAATTATCATTTCGAGACGATTTAACGACTGAAAAAAGAATTCGTGCCAATTCATCGGCATTTGCATATAGATCCTTATGATCCTCCTCGGATAAATACAATGTATCTTTCAACAAATTTAACCAATACTTCGTCTCCAAGCACTCTTTATAAGCAACTGACATTTTTGCTGCAAAATCAGCCTTTGAAAAACCTCCATTTGCTTCAGCAATATTCGCCCCAATCGAAGTCCCGCTTCTTACCAATTGTTTAGAGAGATTAAATTCCTTCTTTTCTCCCGTCAATCGTTGATAGACATACACAACCTTCACCGCAAACCGATACGCCTTGGAATAAAGCATATTTTCTTTACTCATTGATCATCCTCCAAATAAAACAACGGACAGACACCTCTAGTTGTCTGTCCGTACCTTAATTGTTCATTGTGTACTGTTAACTGTTAATTGTAATATGGTGCGCCCGGAGGGGCTCGAACCCCCGACCTACAGATTCGAAGTCTGCCACTCTATCCAACTGAGCTACGGGCGCAAATTTTCATTTATATCGCTTAAGAATTATACCACAAGCGGCTTAGGAAAACAACATGGGGAAAATATTGCCATGAGCTTAATGGTCCTGACAATTCTCTCTTTGGGTACAGAGGACTTAATGAACAATGATATGACCGTTTATTTTTGGGGGATATCATTGCATTTCCATCACTTTGATAAACACCATGGAGTCAGACTTTAATATAACATATCCTCGAATGATTATTTCTTTAATACGATACGTTCCCGGTTTTCCATCCCAATAGAGAACACGAAAATATCCATTGGCCATTTGCTTCATTAGGTAAATCGGGTACGAATTATCTTTAATCAAAACAAAACTCACCATAAGTCACCTCCAAGTATCCATAGAATAACCGGCCATTTAACATCATGGCGGTACTCTACTTCAATGGAGATGCTATGGTGAGATATAAAAAGAAGAGTATCGTAATTATGCTATATAAAGTATTCGCCTTAATTTGGATTACCCCTTTTTTATGAGTCTCTAGCTTATTCATGGTTAATTTATAACAAGTCTGGAAAACATATAGAAGTATTTTGCAGACCATGGAGGAATGCAGCTCAATGTGTTCTACTCATCCTATACCCGCTCGAACCGAAGAATTTATTACAGCGATTCAAGATGCATTGCATTATCCCATGGACTTGGAGGTGGAGAGTCCGGCGGGGCCTTTGTTAACCGTGGTCTATCTTAGGACGATAACGGGGCATGAAAGGGTTCTCGACCGTATCCTTAATCCCTTAGGGGATACCTTCCCTCGTATGGAGGATTTGCCGGGGTGGGATCCTATATTATCGGTTATCCATGAGAAAGGCCGTTTGGAGCGCGATGACCTTCGTGAAGTTCTAGAAGATCTAGTATCGGGGAGAGCCGTTGTTCATCGAAACGGAAGTAGACAAGTATATACATTCCAAGCCGTCGAAACCCCCAATACCAAACAACTCAAAGACCCCCAGATTGAACGGACCGTCCGAGGCGCTCGGATGACCTTCACGGAGAACCTGGACGAATCGTTGGCTTTGATCCGGTGGGGGATAAAAGACCCCGCGTTAAGCGTGGATGGCCTGGAGATGGGCAGAAAAACCAAGACCAAGGTGGCTGTGGTATACCTTAACGGACTCGTAAACCCCAAAATCATCGTAGAAGTCCACCGACGGTTAAAAGCCTTCGAGATCGATGGCGTCCTGGACAGCGGATACCTGGAACAGCTTATCAGTGATAACCGCTGGTCGGTTTTTCCCTTGACCCAAGCCACGGAACGTCCCGATAAAGTGATGGCGGGCATTCTCGAAGGCCGGGTAGCGATCGTGGTGGATGGAAGCGCTCAAGCTATTCTAGTCCCCGTGACCGTTAATGAACTCTACCAAAGCCCGGAGGACTACTACTTTGGCTTTTGGTTCGGCAGTTTTCTGCGCTTCTTTCGTATCCTCGGTAATAACCTGGCCGTGGCGTTGCCGGGTTTATACATCGCCCTTATTGGCGTGAATCAGGCGCTGCTGCCGACGAGGTTCGTTTTGACTGTCGCCGGGAGTCGGATTCATGTGGCGACACCGCTTATTGTGGAAGTTTTAATTATGGAGATCGTGGTGGAGATCTTTCGGGAAGCCAGTCTTCGACTGCCGACGACGGTGAGTCAAACGTTGGGTGTTACTGCTGGAATTGTCCTAGGGATGGCGGCCATCGGAGCGGGCATTGTCTCCAACGCGACGTTGGTCATCGTAGTGATCACCGCGATTGCCTCTTATTCCGGACCGAATTACAGCATCGGGTTATCCTGGCGAATCTTGAAATACATCCTTATTTTCGCCGCCGGGATTCTCGGGTTGTATGGGTTGATGATCGCCGGGCTGGTTATCCTGGCCCATGCCGCCAAGCAGGTTTCCTTTGGCATACCCTATCTATCGCCGTGGGCGCCGTTGAACCTCCGGGGTCTCATGGATACCATCATCCGTCGACCCCTATGGCTCCCGTACCGGTTGGGAATTTATCAGTCAACGGAAGATAGGCGGTTTTATGAAGAACCGAAAGTTGGTGAGGACCGTGGATAAGGAGAAGATAGGCACGGGGATAGCGATTTTAGTGGTAACCCTTATTGGACTTGACTTTCTGGATATCCCGTACAATGCGGCCAGGGTAGGGCCCAGCGGGTACTGGAGCATATGGATGGCGTTTGGATTGGCGGCTATCCTCATTGGATTAATTTCAGCCATGCGTCGACGTTTCCCCAGCAGTAATCTATTGGAGGTAGCACCAAAAGTCATCGGTCGGATTCCTGCGTTGGTAGGGAATTTGATATTTGTCGGCGTTTTTTTTATCTGGTTATCCTTTGCCGTACGGGATGCGGCGGATCTGGTTGCGATATATTTGCTGAATCGAACTCCGCTTTGGTTTATTATGCTTGTTTTCTTAGCGGGTATCGGGTATGTGGCCATCGGGGGAATTAAATCCGTGGCTTATCTGGCAGCCTTTGTTCTCATACCCGTCTTTGGGTTCCGAGTCATGATGCAGCTGTTGGCCTTTCAAAAAATAGCCTGGAGTCACTTGATGCCCATTTTCTCGGAGCCCATCGGTCAGTACTTCATTGGCGGTTTAAGGTTGTTCGGTTATTTCTCGCCGGTCATCACATTCTTCTTAATCCATCCCCAATTGGAAGGGAAAAGACCGCTTCATCACGTGTTGCTGGGGGGCGTTGGGGCAGCTATGCTAATCTATGCCTTGTCCATAGTGGGAACGCTTGGGGTGTTTGGCTCAAGGTATACCCAGTATTTAGCGTGGCCGTCTTTAACTGGAATTAATCGGATTAATATTCCGTTTCTCGCCATGGAGCAAGTCGGACTGCTTTTTCTCATCGTATGGTTGGCCAGCTTCTTTGTGGCCTGTGCATTTTATATCTACTTGATTGTTCAAGGGCTGACGTTTCAGTTTAAGAGTCTTCGATACCCATGGACGTTAATTGCGGTCCTCGTTCTGGTGGGGGGGTTGGGTTTCCTCTTCCCCAATATGCACTGGGTTCATGCCTGGTTTACAACGTTACGTATTTGGGCGATGGTACCCTGGGTTTTATATCCTTTGATCGTGTTTTCCATCGCCGTTTTGCGAAAAGTGGAGGGATAGCGATGCGCTATCGGGTTTTGGTGGCGATACTTCTATTTGTCACATTAATCCTCTCCGGTTGTTGGGATTTACGGGAGGCGGATCGACTCGCGTTTGTCACCACCATAGGGATCGATAGAGAAGCGGAGGATACGATTCGCCTGACGGTTCAGATTCCTTTGTCCCAAAATCTATTGCCTCCGGGATTCCGGGGCGGTGGAGGAGGTGAAGAAGTATTTAGCATCGCTAGTTTCTATGGCGACTCCGTCAATTCCGCTTTGGACCGTATTCGAACCAAATCGTCGAGGCAATTGGTCATTAGCCAAAACAAATCCATCATTATCGGCGCAGAGGCTGCTCAAAATGACATGAGGACCATTCTCGACTTATTGGTTAGGGATCCCCAAGCGCCCCCCCAAGCGACCGTGATGATCGCCGACGAAGCCACGGCGTCTGAAATCCTGGAGATGCGGGTTGCAACTCAGATGTTGCCTGGATTGGACTTTGTCCAAGCCGCTCAAACTGCGGAGAAATATAACTGGACTTACTTTATCCCGATCTGGGAATTCCACCAAAAGATGATTCATGAGTCTAAAGATGCATACGCCTCGTTGATCGCCATCGATCCGAGAGAGAGGCGATACATCCAAGCGGGATTGGCGGTCTTTAGCGGAGAGCGAATGGCGGGGAAACTCACCCCAGAGGAGGCGCAGGGGTTTGGGATCCTGGCGAATCTCATGAAGGTTGGACAGATGAGCTTTCCATTGCCCAACGGGGAGAAGGTTACGCTACGCAATGTGGAGGCGAAGACGCGAATAAGCGTCGCAGTCGATTCGGGCCAACCCAAATTCCGGGTGCGAACCCGTATCAAGGCGTCGTTCACCGAGTGGACCGAGCATAAGATGAAAGTGGATCAGGAGGATATTCGCTATCTCCAAAGCTCTATGGGTCGTATCCTCCAAGGGGAACTTCGATCGGTTATTATGAAATTGCAAAGCTACAATGCGGATGTGATCGATTTTGGCGAACAATTTCGGGTTCAACACCAGGGTTTGTGGAAGAGGACGAACTGGCGGGAGGTTTACCCGAAGGCGCCATTTAGTGTGGAAGTTAAAGTTCGGCTCCTGAGCGATGGGATCAAGCGGTAATGAACAGGTCGCCAACGAAATAAGAAGTACGCTTGCTGAAGAGGCAGGCGTTTTGTTTTACTCTTCGCATCCTTCGTGGTTTAAATAGATGCTCTCTTTTTTACCTCTTTTGCGCAATGGAGTAAAATTTAGAAAATTTAACGAAGGTTTATGTAAAAAGAAGGTTCTTTTTTATAACCATGAAGAACACGAAGGACATGAAGTGTGAGCATGATTTGAAAGGGAAAAGATGAATGGATATGCGTTCGTCCTGGACGACTTTGGGATGTTCTTCGGCTTGGAGGATGGCATAATATTACAGGAAAACAATCAATGTTTGTTGAAATATTTCTGTAAAAGGAACAATTTTTATAACCATGAAGAACATGAAGGACATGAAGATGATAGTGGATATAAAGAGAAGGGAATTTGTATTATGGAGTTTAGCGAATTGTCGAATCGGGTCATTGGATGTGCAATAGAGGTTCATAAACTTCTTGGCCCCGGGCTGCTGGAATCTACGTACCGACAATGTTTGGCCCATGAACTTGCCTTGAATAATATTGGATTTTAAATAGAATGTCCGATACCTGTTGAATATAAAGGGATTATTCTGGACTGTGGATATCGTCTGGATCTCTTAATAGAGAATGAGATTATTCTGGAAATAAAAAGCGTCAGTGAATTAAATAGCATCCATGAAGCTCAGATATTAACGTACATGAAGTTATCTAAGATTAAGCAAGGTTTTTTGATTAATTTTAATGTTCAACGGCTAAAGGAAGGACTAAAAATTTTTGTATTATAATTCTTCATGCTCTTCATGTCCTTCATGGTTTAAAAAGAAAATATCATGAGTCGTCAACCGCTTTACAGTTCGCGCTGTCGGTCAGATTGGTATTGAAAATTTGCATGAAAGAAAGTGCCTTATGTGACTCAGTAAACTTCGACTAAAATTGTGGGTTGTTTCTTCCCACATAATTTGACCGCAAAATTATATCGAGTTATTTTGTGCCGGGGTGAATCGTCCGGAGCTTTTTTTTTGGCGCGCCGAGGAAAGAATCATAGAGCCTCCCTGGGCTGTTTGGAGAACGGCTAAATTTATTGGAAACAGACGCCTATTCTCTATAGCATAGTTGAAACGAAGTCTACACTTCCGATAGTCGGAGGTGTTTGTGTTTATAAGATAAAAAATATAGTAACTAAGGAGGATTTTTAAATAATTGGTAAAATTATATATAAATATAATCGTACTACTGCAAATGCGAAGGATAATCTAACACCGTTGACAATAATTACCCATGAGTATAGGAATGAAAGGAGTCAAGAAAATGAGCGCTTCCAAAAACGAAGAAATGAGAGCCAAACTGTATTTAGGCGATATTAGCCAGGAGAAGATTAAGCCCGGGAAGATTGTTAGACCCTTAGCAGAATACTTTAAACCCGATGCCTCGCTTGTAATTTGCTGTGATGCGTTTTGCTGCATTTTAGATTGTGATAGACCGGGTAATTATGATGATATTATATACCCTCAGGATAAGCGGTGGGCACCTGAGCTGGTACTGCGCAGAGAGAAATTTGGCGGATTGATTTGGAATCGTAAGACTGGCCATGTTTGGCAGATTAGCGAAAAAGCCACAAAGATCTGTTATGATTTTGCCAAAGGCGCAGATTTGGGTACAGTCTGTAAAAAGCATGAGGTTACGGAAAGCGACCTATTTACACTGTTAGCAGATGTTTCCCAACGAGTTATTTAAGAACGTGGAAAGTTCGCTATAATTCGGCATGCTGAATCATGGAGGTTCAAAATGAATAATCGACCAAGAGCCCCATTATTAGTGACGGTCAACGTAACAGGCGTATGTAACTTAACGTGCCGGTATTGCTATTTTCAACCTAGGATGGAAGTTCATATAAAAATGGAAGAGTACAAGCGGGTTTTAACTACTCTCAAAAACCATGAGATCTTTCTTCTTACCTTAAGCGGCGGGGAGCCCTTCTTACATCCTGAGATCAATGAGCTACTGCAACTGGCTCACGATAATTTCGAGGAAGTATCAGTTCTCACAAATGGTACTGTAATTGATAGGTTCCATTTGGAAACAATATCAAAAATTATTGCAGAGAAGGGGTATTTCCATATTCAAGTCTCTTTGGATTCTTTAGATTCGAGCATCAATGACAATACACGGGGAAATACGGGCAATGTATTGGAGACACTATCTAAGTTAAAGGATATTGGCGTTAATGTTACTGTTGCCATCGTAATCTCCTCCAAAAATGTCGATAGGCTCAAAGAGACTATTGTTGGTTTATTGGACGTAACCCACCATTTTCATGTCATGCCATTTAAACCTGTTCCCTTTCTAAAGGGAGAAGACGATTATCTACGGGTCGATCCACAACGGATGCAAAAAGCTTGGGAAGAGTTGATCGCCTTAAGGGATCAATACGGCATCAAAATTCGCACACCATTAGATGAGCTGTGTAACAGAGTAGAAACCTTTGCCGTTGGTGCGCCATGTATGGCAGGGTTTACAAAACTATCCATCGATCCCAATCTGGATGTGCGTCCCTGTGATAAATGTGTTACGGCTGTAGTAGGCAACTTAAGGGAAGAGACTCTTGAAGCGATATGGAACGGGAGTCGAATGAACAACATTTATCAAAGAGACGTTTCATATTGTTTTAGTGAGTCCATGAAAGTAGTATGAGGTTGGAGATGTACTCTGAAAAGAACGCCTCAGACACCGGCTGAGGCGTATTTGTTTTCACAAATCCCTTCTCACTTTCTCCCCTTAAACCAGCAAAAACGAAAAAGCGTCGAACGGCGCTTTGTTTTGCAGTTTCTGAGATCCTTAAGCGCCGACAGGATCAGACACCGATGCCTCCCCATGAACTCGTGGAATTTGCAGTCGGGGCGGCAGGGGCCGTTGATGAATGGACAAAAGCTTCCCAAACCCAATGTGAAACACTCCTTGGTGATAGAGAATCCTTATTCCGCGTTACGAAACGGAACAACGAATAGTATTCGGAGGATTATGAAACTTTGTGTCTATATTATGTTAATAATCGTTAATATTCGAGTCGTGAGCTTATGAGGGATAAGGGATGGGTTTGCCGTCATGGAGATACAAAAACCGCCGTGATTAGGCGGTTTTTCTGGTCATGATTCGGGGACCATGTATTCCTCGTTTGCAAAATCCACGACGTCCAGCTCGATCTCTTGCGTCGGCAATTCTGGAGTTTCTTCGGGGATGACTATGTTTTCCTCCATCGTTCTCCTCCTCCCGAAATAAGGATCCCCCGAATATATAGTCCGGGTTAGCGCTGAATATTCCAAGAGGATGAGAAGGAACTGCTTAGAAAATACGTCTAACTCCGAATCGACACAAACCCTTACCACCAATGGCTTTAGGTTACTCTCCCCTGTTAGGGGAGAGCAAGAGAGAGGTTTCCCCCATTTTCATCCTTTCGCTTGCCTCAGCCTTGCTGGGGTGGCCGACTACCTAGAAAATAATCTTGGCTTCATTGGTTGATCTGTCCACCCAGGGTCTGCTTTCTACATCCATGTTTTCGCAGACTTTGACCCATCCTGGGTCTGAGTTAAAACCCTGGGCTGAGATTTAGGACGTTCTAAAACCCGGTCATGTGACCGGGTTCGGTTGTTCTTCGAAGCATCAACGGAACCCCGTTAGGGGTTTTAGAAATGTACCCAACTCAGCCCAGTCATTTATGGCTGGGTGGACAGGTTCGACTTTCATTCAACTGATTTTCATTCTTTCGTTGCCCCAGCCTTGCTGGGGTGGCCAACTACTTGGAAAATGTCCCTGGGGAACCCTCTCCCGAACCGTCGGGCGAGGGGGACATTTTATTCTGAAGGTCCCTAACCATTTGACCGTTCTCCTTCTCCCAATGTGTTGGGAGAAGGGCAAGGGATGAGGGTTTGGCCCCATATTACTACTTGATTTTCACCACGAGGTACTCGCTGAGGTCCAGCTGGAGAATGGGGTCGATGTCGTCGGCGGAGTCTAATCCGACGAAGGCAAAGGCGAAGACGGGGTACTCTCGATGGTCGATCTTCCGAAGTTCGAATAGGCGATCAAACCTTTGGACAAATCGCTGGTAGTCGACGGCTTCGATATCGCTCTGTGGGATGTCCTTCGGGAGATCGGCGATGACCAGGCACGTGAGCCTGCCGTCGTCGGTCTTGAGGATGCTCTCCCAATCCGGCGCTTTTTGGTGGAAGTAATATTCGTAGGGATTGATCCCGTAAGCGTAGTGGGCGATATCAGTGGTGCACCAACCGGCAAAACGCATGGGGTTCACTTCGATGGGGGCCATCGACCCCTTGGCGTCGACGCGGACTTCGACATGGATGGGGAAGTTCTTGACGTCGGCGAGTTTTCCGATGGAGGCCAACATCGCTTCGAAGGGTTTGAGATAGGTTTCGATGATGGCTTTAGAAGTGTAGTACAACCGGTCGCTGACATCTTTCTCCGATGAGAAGGGGTGTTTTAGGATATTGAGTATAACGGGATGCCCCGCATGGTTGTAGTAGGCGTCGATGGCGAATTCGTCGCCTTCGATGCACGCTTCGATGATGAAGCGGGAAGCGTTCATGACTTCGCTGGGATAAAGGCCTTGGACCTGTTTCATCTCGCTTTTGATCTGCTCGAGTACGTGCGGCCACTCAAGAATGTCGGCGACTTTATAGACTCCCATACTAAAGAAGCCGATGGCGGGTTTGATGATGAACGGGATGGGTAGCTTTGATGGGTCGACTTGGTCCAGGTGTTCGTAGGCGACCTCTTGAAAGAAGAAGTCCGGGTCGATGGGTTGGATCAACTTGCGAAAGCGGACTTTATCCTTGAAGACCTCGATTTTCTGGGGGATATCGGTAAAGCTCAGATTCTGATCGATCCAGTGGATGGAGTTCTCCGAGTTGCAATAGAGCAGTAAAGGGGATTCGGTCCGCGCCCGGTCGAGGAAGGCGCTTTCGCTGAAGATATTTAAGCCTGTGACCGAGAGCATGTTTTCTTCGGTGAAGTTCTTCAGGACAGGTATATTCAGGGCTTTCAGGGTGTTCTGCATGAAGGTTGAGACATAGGGTTTGTCGAGAATGACCATGGGATCTCCTCCTAAAGCGTAACGGTGAATTTCGGGAAACGCTTATGGTTTTAGCTTGTATCATATCTTCTTTCGTTTTCGGTGTCAATGGCGATGGTGTTACGGTTTTGTTCCGGCGTCATTAGGGTTGGTGGGGTTATAAGGGTAACAAAATGGTTAGGGCGGGCAGGGGAATAGGGATAATTATGGAATTAAATTAGTATTATTTACCAAAGGTGTGTTGAAAGATTTCAAGGGGGGTTGAGATTCAAGATGAAGATCAGGAGAACGCTTATGAGAGTGGCTTTGTTTGTTAGCTGTTTTGTCCTGGTTTTATGCGGAGTTTCCTACGCGGCCGAGCCCATATTTAGGGATATTAATGCCAAACCGAAGAAGTTCTTTGGGAAGGAGTTTATGGCTGCAGGGGTAATCGTTCAACGTGTCTACAAAACAGATATCCGTTGCTATGTTGCTAGCCCTGATCAGAAGGGATTTACACGGACAGGTTTTATCAAAATCAATGTTTACCACATTGATGATGGAACAGATCGATTGTTTTTGATGACGCCTAAAACATTGGAAGACGGTGCTGAAATAAGTTTAAAGACAAAGATCCTAGCCACTTGGCGAACTGGGGTTAAGAAGAATACATATGAAGTTTTCCGAGAAATCTTTGATCCGGAGGCTTCTGTCTTCAAAGGAGAGTCGGGGGTTCAAAACTTTAGTAGCATCATTCATTTCATGAAATCCTATGAACCATGGGTGATGCTGATCGATATGGAAGGTGAAAGTCCTGAGGAGGAGCCGGTGCAAGAGGAATTGAAGGAAGATTTGATGGAGGTTGGGGAAGCGGTGTAGGGTGGATTTGGAGAGTATTAAAGCGAAAAGGACCTGCGGTTAGCGGGTTCTTTTTTAATTGGGCCAATAACTGTCGATATATAAATTGTAAGAAAATTTTAATAAAACACATTGAAATAAAATATTTTGTATATTATAATAAATTTAATCTAAATTTTTCAAATATTTCTTTGAATCCATTTGATCCAGGGTAGAGCATATTTTGCAAATTGTTAGGGGAGAGGTGAAGAAGTGAGCGTTAAGGAGTTGAACCAACCCACGCCCAGTTATAAGCCGTTAGAAGAGCCGGTCAATCCATACTTGCGGGCGAGGGAAGAGTGGGATAACCGAATCGGAACGGCTCGGGTCCAAGCCTTTAACTGGCGGCTCATTGCCCTCATGTCGTTGGGGTTATGCATTATCCTGACCTTCGGTCTGATCTATCAAAGTTCAAAAAGCTCGGTGACGCCCTATGTCGTCCAAGTGGATAGGAATGGAACAGCTCAGGCCATTGGGCCGGCCAAAGAGGGCACCTATATTCCTAGGGAAAAGGAGATTAAGTATTTCCTAAGTCAAATCGTACTTAAGGCAAGGACGATTCCGATGGATCCCGTTGTGGCCAAACAAAATTGGGTCTCCGTCTATGCTTATCTGCATTCTGCTGCTGCTTATAAAATGAATGAGATCATCAAACGGGAGAACCCCATCGCCAAGATTGGCCATGAAACACTCCAAGCCGAGATCAATGTGATCGTTCCGATGTCTAAAGATACATATCAGATTCGTTGGAAAGAAGAAGTCTACACGAAAGAAGGGACGCTAAAGGATACGTATCGAATGACTGGACTTTTTACCATTGAGTTTGTGCCTCCCCGTTCGGAGAAGGAATTGCTGGCCAATCCGTTGGGGCTTTATATAAAAGATTTCTCTTGGTCGAAAGAGCTTTAGAGGAGGTTTGAGCATATGAAAAGGGCATGGGCCATCGCGCTCATATTAGTGCTGGTCACAATAGGTTCCCAATGGACAGGAGCTAAAGCCAATGAATCGAACTCCAAAGAAACGAATCGGGTTGAGGTAAAAAGTGAAAGCATCAATGACACGCAAAAAATTGCCAGCGTCAAAGAGAACACCCAAGATATTTCCGATGCCATCGCCAACCAAGCAAGTTTAACGTTTGTGTATATACCGAATCAGATCTATAAGGTCTATTGTCAGGAACAACGAATCACCGATGTTCAACTGCAACCAGGGGAAGAGATTATCTATGTCGGAGCAGGGGATACGGTTCGATGGGTTGTGGATCAGGAGGTCTCCGGGTCAGGAGAGACGATGCAATGGCATGTTTATATCAAGCCGTTGAAGGCTGGGATTAAGACGAACTTTATCATTAATACCAATAAACACATTTACCATTTAGAAGTTGTGGCCACGAATTGGTATACTCCCATCGTCAATTGGTGTTATCCACGGGAGGAACGGGCTGCGCTTATCCGACAAAGGGCGGCTCAGGAGAGACGCGCGGAAGAGACGATCGCCCGCTTCCAACTTAACGATCTGAACTTTGAATATAAGATCGTTTCATCCAGGAGCTACCGTTGGAAACCGCAAATGGTCTTTGACGACGGAGTAAAGACCTATATCCAAATGCCGCCGAGCATGAAATCCAGCGAAGCGCCAGCGCTATTCATCAAAGATGACGATGGTTTGCAACTGGTTAATTATCGGGTTAGGAACGACTATTACATTGTCGATCGCCTATTTGAAGAGGCCGAGTTGCGAAACGGCAAAGAGATTGTTCGAATCAAAAAAACCGATAAAAGCCAATCGTTGGATGGGAGGTAGTGAAGATGGAGGATGGCCAAGATCATCTTGATAGCAGGACAACATCGTTTGGAAAGGCGGAAGATTCCAGAGATGAACCCTTTGGGATCGGAACCAACAAAAGCCTCCTGCGGCCGTCGCCCCCTAGGGGAACAGCATTTAATCGCCGGACTGTGGTTGTGCTTGTGGCCACTTTTGGGATTATCTTTATCTTAGGTATTCTTTATGCCTTTACACCTTCGCGCCGGGACAAAGAAGATGCATGGGAAGCCATGGGAGCAATGGAGAGAAGCGAAACGGGGAGAAACTCCCCGGGTTATCGGAATACCCCAGAAGCCATCAATAGCATACCAGACACTTATATGAAAAATAAGGCATTGCCTTCGGAACCATTGACTCCGGGAATCCCGTTGGATATGACGAAAGCACCCTTGGAACTAAATTCAGAGTCCTATATTCCGCATCAATTCATTCTCCCGGAGTTTAAAGATGACTCCGTCGAAGAGCAGGAACGAAAAGAGTTAAGAGAGGCAAAAAAAAGCGCCCTTCGTTTTGCTGGGCCTCAAAGGAGAGTGCATTCAGAGTCCGCCGGGGGTTCTGATGAGAAGTCATTGTACCTCACTGCCGAGGAGAAGGCGCTATTGGCGGCGGGGACTTTGAACTCTGGAGTGTTCAATGAGGAAAAGGTTGATTACCAGGAACAAAAACGCCAATTCTTAGAGAAGCCAAAGGATCTTTCGTTTTATGCCCGCTCAGAGTTGAAACAGCCTATTTCAAAGTATGAGATTAAAGCCAGTACCATCATTCCTGCTGTTTTATTGACGGGCATCAGCAGTGATCTGCCGGGGTATATGAGCGCCCAGGTTCGGGAGAATGTCTATGACAGCGTCTCTGGTAAATACCTGCTTATACCTCAAGGTACACGCTTGGTTGGGCTGTATGACAGTAAGGTCAATTATGGCCAAAAAAGAGTGCTGGTTGTCTGGACGAGAATGATACTGCCGAATGGAAAGTCGATCGATCTTGAGAATATGTCCGGCATCGATCGGCATGGAAAGTCCGGTCTGAAGGATCGCGTCAATAATCACTGGGGTAGGCTGATCTCAGGAGCTGTCTTCACCAGCTTATTCAAGGCCGCTGTCAATGTGCGCGCGGAGAGTGAGTCCGATGAAAGAGTGACGGATAGAGAATTGGCTGCTGATGGGTTCGGTGACGGCATGATGGACTTTGGGGCCAAGCTGTCCAATAAAAATCTGGACATCCCTCCAACGTTGGAGATTAGACCCGGATTTAAGTTCAACCTCTTTGTCCATAAGGACTTCGTATTAGAGCCTTACTTGGGCTGAAGTTGAAAGGGAGGGAAAGACCATTGGAGATGGCGCCCAACTGAGAAAGGAAACCAGTCAGGATCGGTTGTTGCAGATGCTATCCTCAGCGTTGGGTCCACAGATTGCTCAGCTACTTGAGGAACCGAAAATTGTTGAAGTTATGCTCAATCCCGACGGTTGTTTATGGGTGGATCGTTTAGGAGAAGGTCGTTGTAATACAGGGATAAAGGTCGTCCCATCCAACGCTGAACGTGTTATATACCTCGTGGCTAGTTCGACAGGGGCAATATGCAGTGCGGACGCGCCAGTTCTCAGTGCGGAGTTTCCGGGTACGGGAAACCGCTTTCAAGGGTTGTTGCCTCCGGTGGTGACGGCTCCGACTTTCACGATTCGAAAAAAAGCGTTGATGGTCTTTACATTGGAAAATTATGTGGAAAACGGCATCATGACAGAGGAGCAAAGGGTCTCTATCGTCCAAGCTGTCCATTCCAGAAAGAACATCTTGATTGTCGGAGGGACAGGAAGTGGCAAAACAACGCTGGCCAATGCGGTTCTCCATGAAATCGCCGGTACGAATGACCGAATTGTCATCTTAGAAGATACATTGGAACTTCAATGTACTGCACCGGATACTGTCTTTTTGAGGTCTCGTGAGCATGTGTCCATGAATGAACTATTGAAGGCAACGATGCGGCTTAGACCGGACCGGATTGTAGTTGGCGAGGTCCGTGGACCCGAGGCATTAACCCTCTTAAAGGCTTGGAATACAGGACATCCTGGGGGATGCGCGACAGTCCACGCCAACAGTGCGCGCGGAGGATTAACCCGATTAGAGCAGTTGATCCAAGAAGCGATCCCAAATCCGCAAAAGGAGCTGATCGCAGAGGCAGTGCACCTCGTGGTCTATATGGAACGTTACCAAAATGGAAGACGGATTAAAGAGATACTTTCTGTGGGTGGTTTTGATCGGGATTATATTTTAGAAACCGTTTGAGTAGTCGGCCACGTCAGCGAGCTGGGGCACGTGAAAGGATGAAAATGGAGAGACCTCTCTCTTGCTCTTCCCTAAAGGGGAGGTATCGTGTATAGGGTTTTTTGTAAGCGCCATCCTGGCCACGATACCTTGAACCATCGTGGTTTTGGAGTAACCTTAGCCTTTGGTGGTAAGGGTTTGTGACGATTTATGGGGTCGGAATTTGAGGTATTTTCTAAGTGTCGATCACGTCAGCTTCCGCTGACGCACGTGAAAGGATGAAAATTCGCTGACGTGGACGACAAGGGGTATTTTCTAAGCATTACCGATGAAACGAGGAGGATGAAAAGGATGAAGAGGATGGGTGGGAAGATTTTATCCGTGGTGTTATTAACAATGGTGCTTATGACACTGGCATGTGGAGCTGTTTTGGCTTCAAGCACAACGGGGGGAGGGGAGCCTATGCCATGGGAGGGGCCGATGGATCGGATCCTTAATTCGCTCAGTGGTCCGGTGGCTAAAGCCATCGGTGTTATCGCTATTGTCGCAACAGGGCTGGGATTGGCCTTTGGGGAGGGTGGCGGAGGTTTTCGAAAAATGCTACAGATCGTCTTCGGATTGTCTATCGCCTTCAGCGCCAGCACGTTCTTTCTTAGCTTCTTTAATTTCAGCGGCGGATGCGCCTTTTGATGTTGGGAGGAGAAGGCGATGGAAGGATATGAAGTCTTGATTCATCGCTCGCTAACGGAGCAGATGATGTTGGGCGGTGTTCCCCGTCCAATTGCCATCATAAACGGAACTTTAGCAGCTGCTCTGGGTTTGGGTTTGCACTCCTGGTATTCGGTGCCGATCTGTTTTGTCATACACATCATGGCAATTGTAGCGACGAAAAAGGATCCCCAATTCTTTGACTGTTTTAAACGTCATATTTGGCAGAAGTCATTCTATTCAACATAAATAGGGGGGAGCTGCATGCTAAATCTTCGAGAATATCGGAGTAAACCTGATCGCCTCTCCGATTATTTGCCTTGGGTGGGATTGATTGCACCTGGCGTTGTGCTAAATAAAGACGGATCCTTTCAAAAGAGTTTTCGTTTCCGTGGTCCAGATCTGGACAGTGCCACCAAAGCTGAGCTGGTTACGATAACGGCACAGATTAACAATGTTCTAAAACGTCTAGCGGGTGGTTGGGCCATCTATGCGGAGGCGCAACGCATCAAGAGCAGTCAATATCCGGAATCGGTATTTCCGGACCGGATATCCCTGCTAATCGATGAGGAGCGCAAGAGATATTTTGCTGCAGGCAATCATTACGAGAATAATTACTTCTTTACACTTTTATACTTACCTCCGCAAGAGACTTCGAATCGTTTTGAGAAGCTCCTTATCGAGCGTGATCAGGAAAGAGAGCGCGAAGCATACAGCGCGCATCTTAAGGCATTTCTCACCGAAGCGGATCGGGTTTATCATTTGTTCTCTGAGCTTTTGGTTGAGGCGACACCTTTGGATGACGAGGAGACGCTAACCTACTTACATAGCTGTGTTTCTCCTAAAATCCATCGTGTTAAGGCGCCGGAGATTCCCATGTATTTAGACGCTATACTAGTGGATACGCCTTTGATCGGAGGCCTTGAGCCTCGACTCGGGGATCATCATCTCCGAACTGTCTCGGTGTTAGGTTTCCCTGGGACAAGTATTCCTGGACTCCTCGATAACCTTAATCGGCTTAACTTTGAATACCGTTGGGTTACACGATTTATATCATTGGATAAAGAAGATGCCAAAGCAGAGATTAATCGGTACCGAAAACAATGGTTCGCAAAGCGTAAGGGCGTCATGACGATGATCCGGGAGACCGTAGCTCAGACGGAGAGCGCGATGGTGGATAGTGATGCTTTGAATAAGAGTATCGATGCGGATATGGCCGTTCAGGAGGTCAGCGACGATGCAGTGAGTTACGGTTATTTTACCGCGACGGTTACTGTGATGGATACGGACTCGACTCAAGTGGAGAAGAAGATTCGCGCCATCGAAAAAACCATCAATAGTCTGGGTTTTACAGTGGTTCTCGAGACATTAAATGCAGTTGATGCTTGGTTTGGAAGTTTGCCTGGATTGTGTCGGGCCAATGTTCGTCGTCCTTTATTCAACTCATTGAATTTGGCTCATGTCTTTCCCCTCTCCGCCGTTTGGGCTGGTCCAGAAATAAACAAGCATCTTAATGCCCCTGTCCTGATGCATGCCCAGACACCCGATTACACTCCATTCCGATTGGACCTGCATGTTGGGGATGTTGGACATACGATGATTGTGGGACCAACCGGCGCAGGTAAATCGGTGCTTTTGGCGACTCTGGCAGCGCAGTTTCGGCGTTATGAGAGCGCACAGGTTTATTTCTTTGATAAGGGAGGTTCCTGTCGGGTTTTAACTGCTGGAGTAGGTGGCGACTTCTTCGATTTAGCCGACGAATATGCAGGAACGCTATCATTTCAGCCCTTGGCAGATATAGATCAGGAGAGGGAGCGTTCATGGGCTGCGGAGTGGATCTATGATTTTCTTCGGGAAGAAAAGGTTGATGTTGATCCGGATGTCAAGAAGACGGTCTGGACGGCTCTTAACGCCTTAGCGACCTCCCCTAGGGAACAACGGACGATCACAGGATTAACCCTGGTTTTGCAGGATGTTAAACTGCGTCAAGCGTTGGAACCGGCGACATTGAACGGTGCATTCGGAAAGCTCTTTGATGCTTCTGCGGCGAGTCTGGATTATGGGCGTTGGCAAGCCTTTGAGATGGAGAAGCTCATGAATACACCGGCTGCTGTTGCACCGACGCTCAGCTATCTCTTTCATAGATTGGAGCAGCGCTTTACTGGAGCGCCAACATTGTTGATATTGGATGAGTGTTGGTTGTTCTTGGATAATCCCGTCTTTGCGGCTAAGATCAGAGAATGGCTAAAGGTATTACGCAAAGCGAATGTGGCAGTGGTCTTTGCCACCCAATCGTTACGGGATATACAAAGCAGTCCGATTGCCCCTGCGATTATGGATTCTTGTTTGACCAAGATTTATTTGGCTAACTCCAATGCCTTTGATGAGCAGACCGCTGCGGCCTATCGTTCTTTTGGCCTTAATACTCGAGAGATTGAGATCATCTCGACCGCCACACCGAAGAGGCAATACTACTATCGCTCTGTCAAAGGCTCTCGTCTCTTTGAGTTGGCATTAGGCCCACTAGCGTTGGCGTATTCCGCTGCCAGCTCCAAGGAAGACCAACGGATGGTTCGACAGATCTTGGCGGAGAAAGGGAAAGAAGGCTTTAATGACGAGTGGCTGAAATATAAAAATCTACCACAAGCATTGAACGTGTATCACGAGTTATCAGACAGCATGAAGAAAGGAGTGGGTTGAATGGGTAAACGGTTAATTTCAATCGTTCTTGGTCTTCTTTTTGTCATCGGATCTTCAATGCCAACTTACGCATTGCGAGTTTTCGATATTTCAAATCTGCGACAAAACATATTAACTGCAACACGTACTCTTCAAACCGCTAAAAATTCATTGGAACAGTTGAAATTCTTAAAGAAAGCTATTGATAATCCGAAGATGTATTCCAAGATGGTCATGACGCAGATCTATACGATTGCCGAGACCCATGAGCGGATAAAAGGCATGACCATGGATTATCGGCAGATACAAGGGGAATGGGATAAACGTTATAAGGATTTTGCCGGGTTTAATAATATGAGCGCCAGGGAATACGCGGACCATGCCAATCAGACGTTGCAAGCGACGAACGAGGCTATCTACGACGCTATGCGTGCTCAGGGTTTGGTTGGTCAAATGAAGAGTGACGTGGAGCTGTTACAGACGCTTCTTGATCGATCGGCGACAGCCTCAGGGGCCTTAGAAGCGGCGCAGATAGGACATTATATCGCTTCGGTTGAGATTACTCAGCTCATGCGAATTCAGGAGATTATGGCAGCCAGTTATCGGGCGCAGTGCGCTTATTACGAACATTTGCTCCAAAATGAACAGATGGCGAAGGTTCAAGCGGAGAAGCTTCTAATTAATGAGCCCAATCCTTTAATCGATTTGTTGGGCATCGGGCCAGGTTTTGGTCTGCGATAAAATCAGTAACAAAGTGAGGTGATCCCAGGGGATGGGCGCATTAGGTTCGCTGGATACGCTAATCATGACCAAGATGCTGGCGGATTACCAAAAGTATTTTGTCAGAGCGTTGGATAACATTCTTCCCGATACAAGATATCTTTTGGGAGCGTTGATCGTCTTTGATCTCCTGTTAGCGGTGCTGCTTAACCTGGGTGAAGTAGACCATATCAAGCAATTGGTTGGCAAAATCTTAAAGTATGGTCTCTTTATCTACCTTGTTACAAATTATGCGGATATTGCCAATATGATCATTAAGGGATGCGGGATGCTTGGTATTAAAGCTGCTGGGGGCGGTGTTGATGCTCTGTTCCTTACAGACCCATCGAAGATCGGAGCATACGGTATTCATTTAGCTCAACCCTTATTAAACTATACGATTATAAGCTCTGGAGAGATGGCGGAGGCCAACAATCTGTTGAGTCTCTTTAGTGGACTTGGTTTCTTGACAATGGGCTGTTATTTTATTATGGCGATTCAATTCTTCGTCACCTATCTTGAGTTTTATATTGTAGGTGTTTTTACCCTGTTTCTTATTCCTTTTGGGGCCAATAAGTGGACCTCTCATATCGCACAACGTGCCGTTGGAATGGTTTTGTCCATTGGGATTCGTTTGGCTGTTATCTCATTTATTGTCACCATATCCATGCAGATCATTACAAAGTGGTTTGCTATCTTCAGCATTTCTCAGCTTATCTTCCCGAGTATGCATGCCTATCTGTACCTATTCTTGGTCAGTGCGGCCGTCACGGCGCTGACGCTCCATGCACCTGGAGTGGTGGCCGGTGTTTTTAGCGGAGGTTTTGGAATGAATAGCGATGCAATCACACGAACTATCCCGGCAATGCAGGGAGGGGCGATTGGGGCGGCTTCCAATATGCTTTCGTCAAGACTTGCAGACCATTCCGGAGGCAAGAGCCCAGGTGATGCAGGTTTATCTTCGACATCCGGTGTTTTGATGGGAGGGTATTGGGGGCAAGGCGCACGATCGGGCGAAATGGCTCCGCAGTGTGAAACGAATTATATCGCTACAGAAATTCGAAGTCGATTGAAACCCGATGAAAATGTGCAAGCCAGTTGATTGTTGATGATTTAAGCGAAGCTCCGCCTATTACAGGCGGGGCCATTTCGTTAGGGTTGGATATGGCTGAGGAGGTAAAACTTTGAAGAGCTATCAAAGTCATGAAACGTTCGTTACCGATCTGCGCATGATCTTTCAGATGCTTCGGACCGCTGTTTTTGTTTCGATTGTATTGCAGTTAATTATGCTTTTTCTTTTGTTTTCGCCTTCGTATAAACGTCTGTTATCGATGGAAATTGGAGGAACCCAGGTGACATCGGCCCAGTTTATTAAGTACTCCATCAATCTTCAAGAGCTCCTGAGGATATCACCACAAATGGTGGGTTTGAACCGGGATGAGCGTCGATGGTTTCGTGGCGCAACCCATATTTCACTGGCCGATTATAGGCTTTTTATGGATCATTGGACTCATCATGCTTTTTATAATACGGTTGAGCGGTTTCGTCACTCCAAAAGGCTTTCGTTTTTTTCGTATATCTTTTGCTTAATCTATGTTCTGTTCTTTGCTCTGCGTTCGCGAACCCATGATACTGAAGAACTGATACGGGGCATGGACCTAATGCCGCTAAAGAAACTCAATGCTAAACTCCTAGCTAAAGCGAGAGAGGAATATCGGCAAAGACCCATCCCAAATCTGCGAATCGGTGATACGCTAATTCCCCGAGAGATGGAGACCAGCCACATTCTGGTGCTGGGTGCTACTCGGACGGGAAAAGGCGTTCTTTTGAATCAATTGATACGGCAGATCAATGAGCGAAAGATGAGTCACGGAACGATGGAAAAGATTATCCACTATGATTTGAAGGGCGAATTTGTCAGCAAACATTACGAGCCGGGACGGGATATCATATTTTACCCCTACGATCAACGTTCAATTGGGTGGAATATCTTCAACGAAATCGAGACCTACCCGGACTTCGACACAGTGGCCAAGAGTCTCTATACCTCGACGGATACACGGGACGAGTACTGGTATAACTGTGCGCGGGATGTGTTTCGCATGGGGTTGGTCTATCTAAAGCAGCGGGGGTTGACTACAAACAAGGATCTATGGAATTTTTTCTCCCAAAACCTGGAGAGTATAAAGATGTGCTTGGAAACCCTGCCGCTTGGAGAACGTTCAGCCCTCAAGCACATTGAAAAGGCAGACACAAATCAAGCGGCAACGATCCTCTCCATCGTTCAAGAACGTATACAATTCTTTCGTTATCTTGTCAATATCGATGGAAGTTTTTCATTACGGCGATATATCCGGGAGGAGAGCGACTGTCGCAACTTATTTTTGTTGAACGTTGTCAATTACTCCGAGATCTTTAAACCCTTAATGACGTTTGCGATCGATACAATCATCCGTGAAACGCTTTCCCTCCCAGATAAGCTGGAGCGAAGGGTCTTCTTTGTGTTGGATGAGATTGGTTCGCTTTATCGCCTGAACTCTTTGCTCGATCTATTGACGGTTGGCGCTTCCAAAGGCGGTAGCCTTCTCTGCGCTAACCAGGATATTGGAAGAATTGAGGAGACCTATGGGAGGAGCAATGCCAAGACCTTCTTTAATAACTTCAATACCGATATCATACTGCGAGTCAATGAACCAGAGACAGCAGATTTCTTAAGCAAAGCCTTTGGTGAGCGTCAAGTATTAAAACGGGTGGAGTCTCGGGCCATGTCGCCGAGTAAATATGGGGATAGCAAGAGCTACTCTGAGCAGGAAAAGACGGAGCGGATCTTTTTGCCCAGCGAGTTTCAGAGCTTGCCCAATTTAGAAGCCATTATCAAGGTGGCTAACTTTGGCATGGCACGGCTAAGTGTTCCAAAGATCTTTTTACCCACCACTCACCAGCATTTTGTGATGAAGGATTTCTCGGTGCAAAGGGGCTATCCGGCGGGGGAGACATGGGATTAATTCCATGGTTATGTGGGTTTGACCTAAAAAGGAGGTAGGGATCATGGAGCACTCCACGATGAAAAAGGAATGGACGAATGGGTCTACGGGAGAGATAAATTGGCAAAGCAAAAAAATTGACAATAATCCGAATGGAGACAGCAGGAATTATATAGACTATATAGAAAAAACTAAACAATTAGCAAGGAATCGGCATTCCGATTTGGGAAAATTGATCTACGAACGGGATACCTATGTAGCTCAAGGAACATTTGGTCAGGGGGATCAAGATCTGGCGAGGGCCCAAGCTTCTTTGAGAATTGCCGGTTACGATATTGGCAATACCGGTTATAAAGGCGTTGATGGTAAAATGGGCCCTAAAACCGAAGCGGCCATCCGCCAAGTCCAAGTTGCCTCAGGATTGGAACCGACCGGTAAATTGGATCAACAGACCATTAACATATTGAATCATATTACAGCAGCTGAAATGAGAAAAGACGATATCGAAGCCATAGGATTTAGTAAAGCCGGTGCGGATCTCCCTTCCATCAAGCCCGGGCATGAACAGGGATTGACTAAGAGAGATGAAATGGTCAGCCGTGCCATGGAGAAATACCCGGAGAGAAAAGGAGAGAATATGAAGGCTCAAGCCTCTTTGGCCATGGCAGGGTATGACTTGGGCAAAAGCGGTGTCGATGGCCTTATTGGTGTCAAAACCAAGGCCGCTATTGGGCAATTTCAACGCGCAAAAGGTCTTGAAGTCACAGGTGAATTGAACCCGGCCACCCTCAGTGCGCTCGAAGAAACAACCCAATTCGGGTGGACCAAGGCCTCAGCCCAAGTAGCGCATAGAAACGAACTCATCCAAGGGGGCCAAGGGAAAGGCAATGCCTTAGTTGTCTATGCCCAATCCTGTCTGGTTGCAGCTGGGTATAACCTCGGGGACTATGGTTACAAGGGCGTCGACGGGGAACTGGGGAAATTAACGTCTAAGGCAATTATGGAGTTGCAAAAAGAAAAAGGTCTTAAACCCACAGGCCAATTGGACCCCAGCACCCTTTGGGCTCTGGAAAAGGCTACAGAGCAGGGTTGGCAGAGAGTGGAGGGAGGGGAAATTGCTAAAAACAAAGGGGATTTTGATAAGAATCGAGAGTTCTGGGCGAATCGAAAGAACTGGATATTTCCATTAAAGGAAGGTTATATCCGAGATCCGCGTACAGGTGGTCGATGTTTTGGGGCTGACCGTGAAGATGGGAGAAAACATGCTGGTGTTGATTTTATAGCCAAACCAGGTACTGAAGTGTTTGCGATGACAAATGGTAAAGTATTAAAGATTGAAAAAGGGTTTTATGCGGGTACGGACGCAATTGTAATAAAAAGTGATGATGGCTCAATAATTAGATACTGTGAAATAAGAACGAATTTAAAGGAAGGCCAAAACGTTAGTAAAGGAGATGTAGTAGCGAAAGTAGTTGCTAATAATAAAACGGGTTCCTCTATGTTGCATTTAGAAGTGTATGAGGGAACGGCTAATGGAGAACTATCAGTAAAAAATGATTCGCATTATACTAATGTGAGTCCTAAAAAGTATCAACGCCGATCAGATTTGATTGACCCAATGGCGGTAGTAGATCTATTAAAAAAGATTGAGGTGGGAAAGTGATAAAAAAAAGCTCCATTATTGTTTTTGCTATCTTTCTAGTCTGCTGTGTTTTACAAAGCACACCGAAAACTATAAATGGCAAAACCCAGATTAAGGAATTTTCACTGGAAGATACGAAGGTTTTAGGTATTGGATTAGACATGAAAAAAGCTGAGCTGGAAAAGACGTTGGGGAAACCCAAACGAATAGAGTCTCAATATGAAGGCGCATTTGGCGTTGATGTTCTCCATTATTTCTATGACTTTGGCAGTCTGAGGCTTGAACCCGTTGATCAAAAGGATTATTCTGTGGCTGAAATTATTATTGATCGGCCGAACTTTAAGGGGCCACGTGACATACAAGTTAATGATGCATTGGATACAGTTATTGAAAGATTTCCGAACAATAAATGCAGTTCAATAGAGGATAACAGAAGATTCTTATATGGCGAAGAAGATGATAACTGCGGTTTTATTTTGTATGATAGTTCAGGGAAACGCGTAAAAACAGTATTTTACAAGTTTGGACCCGATGGATTTGGTGGGTACACATTGCGATTTGAGATACAAAATAATCGGGTTAAAAGGATTGGGATTTTTGTTATGAATGTTTAATGAATTTATGTTCAATGGTCATGCATTTGCCTGACAACGGTAAATCAAAAACACCCAATTTGTTGTTGTAGGGAACGGTCGCGACCGTTCCCTACAACAACACCCGCGAATGTCGGTGCAACAAACGACGCCCGTTTATTCAAACAAACGTCCATGAATTGATGGTGCCAATGTAAATATGAATGATCAGAATTCGATTGCCAATGAATGCAACCGAAGGGTAATAAACAATCGTTGTCTATTAAATTGATTGAAACGCAACCCGGTTTTGTCGGGTGATGATACGCGTAGGGAACGGTCGCAACCGTTCCCTACGGAATGGATTTCAATGGGGGTTGGTATGTTTCATTGCCCAAATAAAAAAATGTGAGGCATAACCATGCGGGACCGAAAACGATTAAGGCTCAGGAATTATGATTATTCATCAAAGGGTCGATTAAAAAACCTCAATATCCTCATCACAACGATCATCATCACAACCATCTTCCTGCTTTGCCATACCGCGGCCATAATCTCTGACCCATTCCTATACATGAACCTCTCTCCCAGCGAACCCCTGGGTCTTTACCTTCGGATGCCGATAACCGGTCCATTGAAGAATGGGGACTTGGTGCTGTTAAAGGTTCCTGAAGAATCCGAACCCTATGTCTATGGTCGTCGTTGGCTGCCCCGAGGAGCATTGCTGATTAAGCAGGTGGGAGGGCTTCCGGGGGATGAATATCAGATTCGGGACTCGGTCTTTTGGATCCGGGGAGAGCTTGCCGGTCCGGTCTTTTTCCGAGACCGCCGGGGGTTACCCCTCCCCCAAATCCAGGGGACATTTCGTGTCCGTGACGGGCATCTGCTTCCGGTCTCCGCGCGCATCGCCCATTCCTACGACGGGCGGTACTTTGGCGACGTGCCGATCTCTCTTGTGCAGGGGAGAGCGAAGCCGCTCCTTGTCTTTGGGACAAACAAGAAAAAGGTTCCCTGAAGCTTCCTCAAATTGGAGGATAGCTGCGGGGAACCTCTTGTTTTTATTTACCACGAAGGACACGAAGATCACGAAGGGTAAGTAGTCGCCCACCCCAGAGAGGCTGGGGCACGTGAAAGGATGAAAATGAGGCCAAACCCTCATCCCTTGCCCTTCTCCCAACACATTGGGAGAAGGGGAAC